>Ga0209230_10000049_pt1 | contig 44275 bp, 43 predicted proteins | sample LakOntMetagenome_FD_187467 | JGI IMG/M metagenome (GOLD analysis project Ga0209230, IMG submission 187467) | Freshwater and sediment microbial communities from Lake Ontario - Sta 18 epilimnion Metagenome (SPAdes) (version 2) | ecosystem: Environmental > Aquatic > Freshwater > Lentic | place... | reverse complement strand
GTAAGGTGTGGGATTAGATGAGATCCAATAAGACGCCTCACCGGTTCCACTCTTATTAACACCGCCACCACATGGTGATGGCATAGCGCCCTTCTTAGGCACAACGCAATAAGCAAGATAGATCCCGATGGTTTCATCGAATCCCTTACCCGTGACCTTTATCTTCGCCTCTTTTGTAAACTTAGATTGAGCGATGGAGATAGATGCTCCATTTGCTCCAGTTGAATTAACTGCTGCATGGGCGGTCGCAGGTGCAAGAAGTGCCATTGCACAAGCTATAAAGAGACGAAGCGCCATGTGAAAAGGCTAAAGAGTTATGACGTGCAATTTATCCGACAACACGTGGTGCATCGTCGGAAAGTTCTCTGCCAGAATCACGCCTATGAGAATCAAGGGGCTAGCTGTTGCGCTAGTCACAGCGTTTATGCTCACAAGTTGTGGGCAAGGCCAAGTGGACGCTCTTGATATCGCGGCCACCGATGTCACAGCATCTCGTGTTGAATCGAATGAGGCGCCTCGATATTCAAAAGTAATTGCCCTCGCTAATGGATCTGCAGAGATTATTGATTCACTGGGGTTGAAATCAATTTTGATTGGTCGAGATATCGCCAGTACTGAACCCGCACTCGAATCAGTTCCGGTAGTTACATCTGGACATCAAGTTGTCGCAGAGAAAATCATTGCACTCAAGCCAGATCTCGTCATCATTGATTCCTCAGTGGGTCCAGCTCAGGCGATTGCATCTTTGAAGAGCGCCGGAATAAAAGTTGCATTAATCAATGAGGTCTGGACAGTTGCCGGAATTTCCGAGAAAGTCAGCGAGGTCGCAGCTCTCTTGGGCGTTGAGGCGACTGGTAAGAAGCTGGCGGCTCTGATCGCCTCAACAATTGCAACTGCATCTGAGAAAGTATCGGGATCTCCTCGCGTGCTCTTCCTCTACCTACGCGGTGGAAATTCGATTTATCTTGTAGGTGGTGCCGGCTCCGGTGCGGATTCTTTACTCTCTGCAATTGGCGCAATCGATGTTGGCGCAACCCCTGGGTCGCAGCCATTTACTCCGCTTACTGCAGAATCTCTGATTGCCTTAAGACCTGATGTCATTCTTGTGATGAGCAAAGGTCTGGCATCTGTCGGGGGAGTCACTGGACTCGTTAATTTACCTGGCGTTGAACAGACACCTGCGGCAGAAAACTCACGCATTATCTCGGTAGATGATTCACTCTTATTATCCTTCGGAGCGCGTACGCCCTCACTGTTAACAGAGCTCGCTAATGCACTCAATAAGGTGCAGCGATGATGACAATTAAAGGGCGACGAATTCTGCTGCTCGCACTTCTTATCTCCATCGCGCTCTTCTCGTTATTCGCACTGAGTGTGGGAAGCGCAAATATTGATTCAGTGTGGAAATACATTTTCAATCCATCTCTTTCCGGATTCGGTCACGACATAATCTGGGATATTCGCTTTCCCCGAGTAGCTGCGGCTCTACTCGTTGGAATGGCACTGGGCGTCGCAGGTGCGCTTTCGCAATCTGCGACAAATAATCCACTGGCAGACCCTTCAATAATCGGAACATCGGCCGGTGCAGCCTTCGGTGCATCGCTAACAATTGTCTTGAACATCGCCTCCATCGGAACCCTCGGTACAACGGCCGGTGCAGCAGTAGGTGCACTTCTGGCATCACTGCTTACCTTTGCGCTTTCGCGCAGCGTGCTCCAATTGGTGATTGTCGGTATCGCAACTTCGGCGCTCTTTACCGCGATAACTGGGCTCTTGATATCCATGGCAGATAAGCCAGAGGCGCGTTCTATCTCCTTCTGGTCGCTGGGCTCGTTAGCACTTGTAAATACCAATACCCTCACACTGCTTGGCCCCATCGTTATTCTGACGTCAGTTCTTGGTTGGTATTACTCGCAGAAAATGGATCTCTTGGTATTAGGAGATCGCGAAGTCAGCCACCTGGGATTGAATCCGCAGCGGATGAGGTTTATTGCATTCCTACTTATCTCGTTATTGATTGCAGTATCTGTCAGCACTGTTGGATCAATTGCCTTCTTAGCGCTGGCAGCCCCTCACATCACTCGTTATCTGATTGGACCAAGTAATCGCCCATTAATGATTGGTTCGGCAGTCATCGGGGCTGGTTTGCTGCTGATTGCCGATACTGCGGCACGCACCCTTGCTGCCCCAATCGAGCTTCCCATTGGCCTCATTACATCGTTGATTGGTGCACCGATTTTGATTGCCGTGCTGCGCAAGAGCGGAGAGGTCTGGCGATGATTTCAGCCTCACATCTGCAACTTTCATATGGCAATCATGAAGTCCTCACTGATTTCAATGCCACATTTGCTTCAGCCACAATCACCGCAGTTATTGGCGCAAATGGAACCGGTAAGTCAACGCTCTTAGCGGCACTTGCCGGAGATATTGCACCGAGCGCCGGAAGTATCACTATTGATGGAAGATCGATTGCGGATATGAGTAGTTCAGAACTGGCAAAGCTTCGCTCATTGGCAGCGCAGAGCCACACCTATTGGATGCCATATACGACAGCGGAGATTCTCAAGTTAGGCCACGAGAATGTTCCAGTAGAGCGCTTTCACTATCTGATTGAGAAGCTGGGTATCAGCAGTTACCTCAATCAAACAGTGACAACGCTCTCTGGCGGTCAAACACAGCGAATTGAAATTGCGCGCGCCCTGATGCGAGAGCTACCGATTATTTTGCTCGATGAACCTTTTGCGTCACAGGATTTGAAATCAATCTCTGCCATTAGAGAACTACTCCAGGAAGAGCGCAGCGCTGGACGAACGGTTATCTTGGTAGCGCATGCGCGAGGTGAAGATTTAACGTGGTGTGATCAGATTATTGAGCTCAACGCTAAATAGCGCGCTCAATTGCATCGGTCGCTGCCAGTCGTAGCGCCGGCCAACTATTGGCAAAACTTGGATGCAACGGCAACCTCTCAACATCATCGAAGGCAACCCAGCGGACTTCATGGGATTCATCATTGAGTTCGTGCGCTTCTAATCGATTGCTGGCAACAGCGATAACTGTTGAATAGCTCCAGCCGCCATGATCATCGATAAAGGTAGTCAGCGGTGTGAGATCTTCTGGATTAATTCCAGTCTCTTCTACCGCTTCTCTTATTGCTGCTTCCACAATTGACTCATGTGAATCTCGAGCGCCACCCGGAATTCCCCAGGTATCACCGTTATGGACCCATGGCGCACGATGTTGAAGGAAAATTTCGCCGTTGCGGATCAGGAGTATGCCGGCAGCGCCAAATTGACCCCAATGCTTAGAGCCACAGGTGCACTCGATCCAGCCATCACCATCACGAGCAGCCATACATTCCCCTCGGTTCGCACGGCCAAAGCCATTGCATAAAGAGTTCCACATTTGTCCACAGAAGTCTTTTCTAACTGGTTTCAGCGCTCATTAAAAACTTAACCTCCGCAGATGAAACACAGATTACTAATTTTACTCGCCATTCTTGCACTCCTGCCAGCGCCTTCGTTTGCCGCGGATTGTATTGAGAAGGCATGTATCGAGGTCTATACGAAAGATGGCCATATTGTGATTGAAGGTCGGAAAGGCAAAGGACCTTCATCGACAAAGGTTGCAATTCCGGCAACGACTAAGCAGGCAACCCCAAAGCCGGCAGCTAGCAAGAAGGCAGTAGCACCAAAGCCAACCGTTAAGACAAGTAAAAAACCGATAGTCAAGAAGGTGACTAAGAAACCAACGGCAAAGAAATCATCGACAGCGGCCACATCTCTGCAAGATAAGTTGGTCGAATCTATTCCAACAGCTGGCATTTCTTATCAGCCATCATTCTCACCGTTAGTCAATGCTCCGGTTTATTTCTGGTCTGATATTCCGACAATTGTGACCAAGAAAGTCGAGATAGTTGGCGAGCTAGTCGAGGTGCGCCTTCGTCCAACCTTTATCTGGCATTACGGCGATGGCGTCATCTATGTAACGCGCAAGGTAGGTGCGCCTTTTCCCGATGGTGAAATCCGACATACCTACTCAAAACCTGGCCATTACCTCATCGAACTTATAACGCGCTGGGATGGCGAATTTACCGTCGATGGAATCTCAACTCGCATCCCTGGTGAAATCACCACCGTCTCAGTCCTGCCCATCACCGTAGTTACCGCCCCTATCCGATTCATGAATTGAGGAGAAATGCCCACCCTTACATCTGCCCACGATCTCATTACCGCAGTCCCATTTCTGATTGGCTTTCACCCGACTGATTCAATTGTTCTGATCTCAATTAAGGACGATGCAATTGGCCTGGCGATGCGGATAGATCTACCGACACAACTCGATAGCGATGCAATTGATTTACTCGCACATCATTTCTTGCGCGAAGCGGCAGAGTCAGCGCTCTTGGTGGCCTATATGCCCGATGACCGTGATGATGGCGACTTGCTACTGATCTCATTGGGTGCAGGGCTCATTAGAAATGGCATCAATATTCAGGAATCCATCGTTGTTCGTGGCGGGCGTTACCGCTCGATTATCTGTCGCGATTCATCATGTTGTCCGGCGATAGGTAAATCGATACCAATCATCGAGGAATCTGAGATCGCAGCAGAACATGTGGTTGCCGGTATTCCAATGCCTTATGCCAATATCGCTGATTTGGCCGAGACGTTATCTGCCGATCCGTCGTCACTCGAACTTCAATGGAGCGATGAGGTTAATCGTTTCTACATCGCAGAAGATAGCGAAGAGCTACGAGAGCTTCGCCGCGATGGCGTAGAGACAATGGATCTACTTGTAGATGAATACCGGATGGGGCGGGGTCCGACCGACAAGATTTTGGTTGCTCGAATGATTGGCCGGATGAGTGATGTCCAGGTGCGTGACTACGCACTCGGAGTTCATGGCGAAGATACCTACGATCTCTACTTCACTATGTGGCGAGAGTTAGTACGACTTGCACCGCGTGGATTTGTCGCACCGATTGCCTGCATCGTTGCCGCGATGGCATATGAAGGTGGTGATGGCGCTCTGGCACAGAAAGCTTTAGATCGCGCATTTGCAGATGATGAGAAATATCCATTGGCACAGTTATTGCGCCGGGTATTTAACGCTGGCTGGCCGCCAGAATCATTTGCTCAGATGCGCAACGAGCTACATCCCAAGGTGATTGCTGCCATCTTCGAGGAGCAGGGGGATATCTAGCAGCGCTAGCGATAGGTTAGAATTTGGCCAGGTCATGAGTTTCGACATCAAGCCCCGGCTAGTCGAGCGGCAACCCTCCACCGCGGTGGGGTGCTCCGGGTGACGACCAGGCTGGTGATGTAACACCGGCAAGTGCGTGAAGGATGTTCCGTTATGAGCAGAAGTATCGGCCAGGATGTTACTGGCGCCTGGCTAGAAGGCGATGATCCGGGCGAACGCAAATTTATTAAAATCGGTTTTCTCCTCCTAGAAAATGGCGAAGTTCTTCCTGATATCACCATCGCATATCAATCGTGGGGCACACTCAACGAAGCTAAAGACAATGCAATTCTCATCAACCATGCGATGACTGGTTGGTCTGATGTGCCTGGTTGGTGGCCGCAGATGGTGGGCCCCGGGCTTCCATTTGATACCGATAAATACTTCATCGTCTGCCCCAATGTCATCGGCGGCTGTCAGGGATCTACCGGCCCTTCCAGTATTGCACCAGATGGAAAGCGTTATGGATCGCGCTTTCCGATTATCAGCATCCGCGACATGGTTAATGCTGAAGTTGCATTTACCGATGCGCTTGGAATTACAAAGTATTTAATCTCAGTCGGCCCATCACTCGGTGGAATGCGAGCCCTCGAATGGGCGATTCAATTGCCTCATCGCGTCGGAGCAATCTGCACCATCGGTTCTTCTGCCGTTGCTACCGGCGATCAAATTGGTACCGCCTCAATTCAAATCCGGGCAATTAAGAGCGACCCACACTTCAATCGTGGTGATTACTACGAGCAAGAGCGCGGACCGATAGAGGGGATGGGAATCGCTCGACGAATCGCCCACCTGACCTACCGCACCGAATCTGAGATGGATGTTCGCTTTGGTCGCCAATTACAGGGCGATGAGACCGGCCGATATGCGGTTGAGTCCTACCTAGACCATCAGGCTACAAAACTTGCCAAGCGATTCGATGCCAACACCTACATCGCCCTTACCGATGCGATGAACTCTCATGATGTGGGTCGAGATCGCGGGGGAGTCGTAGAGGCGCTGCAATCGATTACCGTCCCGGTGGTGGTTGTCTCCATCGATACCGACCGCCTCTTCCCACCTCGACTTCAGGTTGAGGTATCTGAGCTGGTTCCGACGGCAGAACCACTCATTTCGATTAATTCTGACTTTGGCCACGATGGATTCTTGGTAGAAGCCGAATCCGTGGGGGCTGCTGTCCGCCACGCCCTGGCGGTCGCACAAAAATCACGCTGAAAAGCTATTTTTCTCTGGGTATAATATGCATATCACTTCGAGCAGTTCGAGATAGAAAGTCTCGAGATTAGTTCGAAAAAACCAAAGGACAATTGTGGCTGTATTTAGTGCGCTCAAAAACAAGGCAACAGCGAAGAAGTCTGCTGCCAAGAAGGCAACTCCAGCGAAGAAAGCTGCACCGGCTAAGAAAGCGGTAGCGAAGAAAGCTGTAGCCAAGAAGGCAGCACCTGTGAAGAAGGTTGCAGCTAAGAAGGCAGTTGTTAAGAAAGCAGCACCAGCTAAGAAGGCAGCACCTGTTAAGAAGGTTGCAGCTAAGCCAGTCAAGATTGAACTAAAGAAAGTACTCAGCGCTAAAGAGGTTCAGCAGCTCGTAGATTTAAAGGGCGCCGTTGAGCGTCAGAAAGCAATTCTCGCCGAACTCGAAGCGGCAGGCATTACAAATATCAACAAGATCGTTAAGAAGGAGTTCCAGCCTCTCGTCCTTGAGGCACGTGCGCTCGCTATCTCGATTCCAGTTGATACTGATAAGGCTCGCAAGTCAGGTCTCGGTGGACCCAACCGTATTCTCTCTAAGGCACAGCTTGCACTCGTTGCTCCAGCGCCAGAACCTGTTAAGGAAGCTGATGCAACAGCTGCAAAGGGTGAGAAGGCAGTAGTACTCGATGAAGATGGCAATGAGATTGTTGTTGAAGAAGTCGAGATTGAAGATGTAGATGCTCTCATCGCAGAGGCAGCTGAGATTATTGATGCCGAAGCAGATGGTTCAAAGGCTCGCGTAGTTGATGTCACTGAAGAGAAGAGCAAGTTTGAAGAAGGCTCCTTCTTGCTCCTTGACTCTGAGTCAGATGATGATGAAGAAGATAAGAACGAGCGCGAAAAGCATAAGAAGGATCTCAAGAACATCCATATGATCATGGATGCGATTAATGGCAAGAGCCAAGGTCGCGAAGTTGCCGCAAAGCACAACATTGATCAGGCTGAGGCGAAGGCACTTACCTTCAAGCAGGTTCAGCAGATGTTTGCAATGAACACATTCACTGATAAGTCAGCGAAGATCATTACTGAGGCAGTCAATCAGGGTTACCTCAAGAACCTCGAAGATTTGCTCTACTTCTTTACTGAGCAGGCTCGTTTCGTGCAGACCGAAATCAAGCGCCTCCCACCAGAGCAGACTGTTCTTACAGCTGGTGCAACCGCTGACCCAGTTAAGGATTACCTCAAGCAGATTGGCCGCGTAGCTCTTCTTAATGCAGAGCTTGAAGTTGAACTCGCTACTCGCGTTGAAGCGGGTCTCTTTGCAGAAGAGAAGCTCCTTAATGAGAAGAAGCTCGATAAGAAACTGAAGCGCGAGCTCGAGTGGATTGTGGAAGATGGAAAGCGCGCGAAGAACCACTTGCTCGAGGCAAACCTTCGACTCGTTGTATCTCTTGCAAAGCGTTACACCGGTCGTGGAATGTTGTTCTTGGACTTGATTCAGGAAGGTAACCTCGGACTTATCCGTGCCGTCGAGAAGTTCGACTACACAAAGGGTTACAAGTTCTCGACATATGCAACATGGTGGATTCGTCAGGCAATCACTCGTGCGATGGCTGACCAGGCTCGTACGATCCGTATTCCAGTTCACATGGTTGAAGTCATTAACAAGTTGGCACGTGTGCAGCGCCAGATGCTTCAGGATCTTGGTCGCGAACCGACCCCAGAAGAGCTCGCTAAAGAACTTGATATGACACCTGAAAAGGTCGTTGAGGTTCAAAAGTATGGCCGCGAGCCAATCTCATTGCACACACCACTGGGCGAAGAAGGAGATTCAGAGTTCGGTGATCTCATTGAGGATTCAGAGGCGATCAAGCCAGAAGAGTCAGTGACATTTACTATCTTGCAGGAGCAGTTGATGCAGGTTCTCGGTGGCCTTACCAACCGTGAAGCAGATGTCATCAAGGCTCGCTACGGACTCACTGATGGACAGCCAAAGACACTTGATGAGATCGGAAAGGTTCACGGAGTTACACGTGAGCGTATTCGTCAGATTGAGTCAAAGACAATGTCGAAGCTACGCCACCCATCACGTTCGCAGGCGCTTCGCGACTATCTCGATTAAGTCGTAACCATGCCTGAGAACGCAGCAGAGAACGCAGCTGAGAACGCAAAGGCCTTCGTCAATCCCAAGAGCGGATCTATCCGAATTACGGGGACTGTGGATTTCGTCGATGCTGATGGCAACATCACCAGCACCGTCGAAAACCCGAAGTTCTGCGGATGTGGGCTCTCGAAAGATAAGCCATTCTGCGATGGTTCGCATAAATCGAAGAGCCAGAGTTAGTTCGCTTGGCTCTCATTGCCTAAGCCTTTAACATGAACCCATGAAGCGTTCCTTGTGGGCTGTGGCAGTGATGTCACTGGTTGCTTCGCTCATTTATCCCACCCAAGCTCTCGCTGCGCTATGCACGACATCATCGACAGTCGATGGTGGATATAAATATGTCCTCTTCACATCTTCTACCGCCTGCGACTGGTCGATTCCTGTCGGTGTGCGAAAGATTGATTATCTTGCAATTGGTGGTGGTGGTGGCGGAGTGATCCGCCATGGTGGTGGTGGCGGTGCAGGTGGTCTACTCCAAGCAAGCAATGTCACGGTCACTTGGGGTTCGGTTCTCACAATCACTGCTGGCGATGGCGGTGCAGTTGGCACAAATGGAAATGACTCTGTCATTACTGGTGGCGGACTCGGCACAATCACTGCACTCAAAGGTGGCGCCGGAGGTGCAGCTGCATCTCGTGGAATAGTCGGATCCGGTGGAGGCGCTCAAGGCACAAGCAGTATTGGATACGGAACAACTGGTCAAGGTAAAGATGGCGGTTTAGGAAGTAGCGGCTGGGGATGTCCAGGTACAACTTCTGGATGGTGTGGTGGTGGCGGTGGTGGATATGCCACCAATGGCGAAGCTTCATCTTCATTACGTGCAGGTAATGGCGGAACTGGAACAACCGTTGGAATTGTTAACGTCACAGTTGCAACTGCGCTCTCCATCGGACAAGTCGTATCGAGCTCTGTTTACTTTGCAGGCGGTGGAGGAGGCGGCGCAGATTATGGAGGCATCGCAGGAAGTGGCGGCTATGGCGGCGGTGGTGCCGGATCTGTTGGATTAGGTTCTGCAACCGCTGGTTCAGCGCGCACCGGTGGCGGCGGCGGCGGCAGTGGTTATAACAACACATCTGGAAATGGCGTTGCAGCCGCTGGCGGTTCCGGGTTTGTTTTGATTCGATATATAAACGACATCACCGCTCCTACCTTTACCTCAACTGCAACTCCGAGCGTTGCAGAAAATACCGCAATCTCTTCAAATGCAGTTTCCATTGCTGTTTCAGAATCGGCAACAATCACAATGTCATCTGGTGTTGATACTGGAGACTTCACAATAGTAAGAATAGATACCAATACCGCTGCTCTCAGGTTCTCAGTCCTGCCAAACTTCGAGTCTCCGCTCGATAGTGATGGGAATGCAATCTTTCTCGTAACACTCACGGCAACTGATGAATACACCAATGCCAGCACCCAGAGCCTGACCATTACCTTAACGAATGCAAACGAGGCCCCGGTCATTACTACCAACTCAGGGGCAGCCACCTGGGCCGGCAATAAAGCAGAGAATACCGCCCTGGTATTTGACTTCGATGCTACCGACGTAGATGCAGCAACAACCCTGACCTGGTCGGTTTCAGGCACCGATGTGGCAGATTTTTCAATAGCTACAAATACCGGAGTTCTCAACTTTGCCAGTGGACCTGACTTTGAAGAGAAGTTAGATCAAGATTCTAATAACGTTTATTTGGTAACTGTCAGCGTTTCAGATGGCACACTTACTGCATCACAGGCTCTTACGATCACCGTTACTAACCTCAATGAATCCATCACACCTGATGCCCCAACATTGAGCGCAACGCCATATAAAGGTATTTCAGTGACTATCACGATAAAGACCTACACACCCGGAAAGTTGCGATTTCTAGTCGGTGGAAAGCGAATTCCCAACTGCCTCAATGTGTCGACTGTTGGAAGCTATCCAAATTCATATGCAACATGTTCTTGGAAGCCGACATCTGCTGCGCGATTAACTTTGGGTGCAACCTTTATTCCAACGGATGTAACTTTCTCAAGCTCATCTGCAAATTCGGCGAACTTCTTGGTGACAAAGAGAACGGGCACCCGCTAGAAGCGAGTGCCCGTTGTTAAATTCTCTTCTTTACTTGGTTTCAACCAAACGTTCTGACTCATCCTGAATCTTCACAGCGATAGCAGCCAACTTCTCGGCGTACTCTTTGCCATGGTGTGCGCAGAACATGAGCTCGCCGCCTGTTGCCAATACGGCACGCACATATGCCTGGGCGCCGCAACGATCGCAGCGGTCGAGGGCATTGAGGGGTGTGGATTCGAGTAGTACTTGCTCGGTCATCGCGCTCTCCGTTCGGTCGATATATCTTAAATTCTCTTAGATAAGAGAATCAGAGGGTAGTTATTCCCTCTGACATTGGAACATCATGCCATCCTCTTTTATTCCCCGCTCGTTAAATTGCGAGTTTATTTGAAGGAAATTGGAGTATTTGAGCCTCTATCTTCCCTCGCTATCACTATGTGAGATGGCTCTCGGCGCGCTTAAGTGATTGCGAATGATTCGCGGGCTAATCTTTGCCACCGTGACTGCCAATGATGAGTTGAATTTTGACGCTCCAGCTGATGCCAAAGATAGCTATACCGCAAAGGATTTAGCAGTCCTTGAGGGCCTTGATGCAGTTCGTAAGCGCCCAGGTATGTATATCGGTTCTACCGACTCTCGCGGCCTCATGCACTGTCTCTGGGAGATCATCGATAACGCAGTCGACGAATCTTTAGCAGGTCACTGTAAGAAGATTGAGATTAACCTCGAAGCCGATGGCTCAGTCGAGGTTCACGATGATGGGCGCGGTATTCCGGTAGATAAGGAGCCAAAGACTGGCCTTACCGGTGTTGAAGTCGTTCTTACTAAATTGCACGCAGGCGGAAAGTTCGGTGGCGGTTCATATGCAGCATCCGGTGGTCTCCACGGTGTGGGTGCATCTGTTGTAAATGCTCTCGCTGAGCGCCTTGATGTTGAGGTCGATCGCAACGGCAAGATTTACTGGATGTCATTTAAGCGCGGAACCCCTGGCATCTTCGATGGTGATGGACCAAAGGCAACGTTTACCGAGCAATCAGGTCTTCGTGTGATCGGCAAGATTTCTTCAAAAGTTACTGGCACTCGAGTTAAGTGGTGGTCAGATAAGCAGATCTTCCTTAAGGATGCATCCCTTGATATCGAAGATATTTATGCCCGCGCACGTCAGACATCATTCTTAGTACCTGGTCTCTCACTAACAGTTAACGATAACCGGACAAAAGAGAAGACGACTCAAACCTTCTTCCATAAGGGCGGAATCTCCGAATACTGTGATTTCTTGCAACCAGATCAACCAGTCGGTGATGTCATTCGTATCTACGGCACTGGTCACTATCAAGAGACCGTTCCAGTTCTCGACGATAAGGGACATATGGTTTCTACTGAGGTCGAGCGCGATATGGAAGTTGATATCGCAATGAAGTGGGGCGATGGATTTGATTCAACCATTCGATCCTTTGTAAATATTATTGCGACTCCAAAGGGTGGAACTCACCTCCAGGGCTTTGATCGTGCAATCACTAAATCATTTAATGAAGCGATGCGCAGCGGTGGTTTCTTAAAGAAGAACGAGGCCGATGTCATCAAAGATGACGTGATGGAGGGCATTACCGCCGTCGTCACAGTCCGTATGTCAGAGCCACAGTTCGAGGGCCAGACTAAGGAAGTTCTCGGAACCGCCGCCGCGACAAAGATTGTCAGCGCCGTTGTTGCCGATAAGTTAAAGGAATTTTTCGCCACCACACGCCGTATCGATAAGGCCAATGGCAAGTTGATCATGGAGAAGGTCGCCGGTGCATCACGCACCCGTATCAGCGCCCGTACCCATAAGGACCTGCAGCGTCGTAAGAATGCGCTCGAATCTTCAGCGCTACCAACAAAGCTCTCGGATTGTCGCTCAGAAGATGTGACGCGTACTGAGCTCTTTATCGTTGAGGGCGACTCTGCGCTTGGAACGACAAAGGCAGCCCGTAACTCTGAATTCCAGGCAATCCTGCCTATCCGCGGAAAGATTCTTAACGTTCAGAAGGCATCACTGTCACAGATGCTCGATGACAAGGAATGTGGATCGATCATTCAGGTTATCGGTGCTGGTTCTGGAAAGTCATTTGAGCTCGACGATGCTCGTTATGGTCGCGTGATCTTGATGTCAGATGCTGACGTTGACGGCGCACACATCCGTTGCCTACTTCTCACTTTGATGTATCGCTATATGCGTCCGCTCATTGATGCCGGTCGCGTCTTTGCTGCGATTCCACCGCTGCACCGCATTGAGGTCATGGGTGGTGGCGGAAAGAAGGGTTCATTCCTTTACACATACTCAGATGATGAGATGAAGAAGGTCACTGCTGAGTTAACGAAGCAGGGCAAGCGTTGGAAAGAACCAATTCAGCGTTACAAGGGTCTTGGTGAGATGGATGCGGATCAGCTCCGGGAAACAACGATGGATCCAGATGTTCGTACGCTTCGTCGCATCACTGTTACCGATGCAGCTGCAGCAGAGGCGATGTTCGAGCTCTTGATGGGTTCAGATGTTGCTCCGCGCAAGGAGTTCATAGCGAACGCTGAGATTGACCGCGATTCAATCGACGCTTAGTCGATAGAAACTAAGTCGAAGTACTCGTCTTTCCAGATATCTTCATCGCCATCAGGCAACAAGATCACACGCTCTGGCTTAAGTGCCTGAACCGCGCCTTCATCGTGAGAAACCATGACGACCGAGCCTTGATACTCACCTAGAGCCGCCAAGATTTCTGCGCGAGATGCCGGATCAAGGTTGTTAGTTGGCTCATCGAGCAAAAGCACGTTGGCGCCAGATACAACGATTGTTGCCAGGGCTAGACGTGTTCGCTCTCCACCAGAGAGCACCTTGACCGGCTTATGGACATCATCACCGGCAAAGAGGAATGATCCGAGCACGTTGCGAGCTTCAGGTTCACGAATATCAGGTGTAGCCGACATCATGTTCTCAAGGATGGTGCGTTCGAAGTCCAGAGATTCGTGCTCCTGCGCGTAATAACCAATCTTCAAGCCGTGGCCATGTTCAACGCTGCCGGTATCTGATTCAAGTTCGCCAGCGAGGATACGAAGTAGCGTTGTCTTTCCGGCACCGTTGAGACCAAGAATTACAACACGAGATCCCTTATCAATCACACAAGAAACGTCGGTAAAGATTTCAAGAGATCCATAGTTCTTAGAAAGTTCTTCACCAGATAGGGGAGTCTTGCCACAAGGAGCAGGAGTTGGGAAGCGAAGCTTTGCGACCTTATCTGCGACTCGAACATCATCGAGAGAGGATCGGAGCTTCTCAGCGCGACGCAACATTCCCTGTGCCGCAGTTGCCTTAGAGGCCTTGGCTCGCATCTTCTCGCCCTGCTTCTGCAAAATCTCGGCGCGCTTTTCTGCGTTGGCGCGCTCCTTCTTACGACGGTGCTCATCTGCTTCGCGCTGTAAGAGGTATTGCTTCCAGCCCATGTTGTAGACATCGATCACGTTACGGTTGGCATCGATATAGAAAACTTTATTAACAACGGTCTCAATCAAATTGACATCGTGAGAGATGATGACGAGTCCACCTGCGTAGTTGGTTAAGTATTGGCGGAGCCAGATAATTGAATCGGCATCCAAGTGGTTGGTGGGTTCATCGAGAAGAAGAGTTTCGGCGCCAGAGAAGAGAATGCGAGCCAGCTCGATACGACGGCGCTGACCACCAGAGAGCGTTGCAATCTCATTTTGGAAGACATCTTCAGAGACTCCGAGTGATGATGCAATTGCCTCTGCCTCAGAAGTCGCTGCATATCCACCAGCAGCGTTGAACTCTGCATCTACTCGGGTGTAACGCTCGAGGGCTTTCTCAAGTTCAGCGCCTTCTGTTGTCGAAAGTTCGAGTTCGACTGCGGTGATTCGCTTGGCAATCTCATCTAATCCGCGAGCCGAGAGGATGCGATCAATCGCAGTTCCTTGATCTTCACCAGTACGTGGATCTTGGGGGAGGTAACCAATCTTGCCAGTGCGCTGGACGCCGCCGCCAGCAGGGAGGGTCTCACCTGCAAGGACCTTTGCCAGAGTTGATTTACCGGCGCCATTTCGACCAACGAAGCCGACGCGATCACCGCTATTGACGCGAATATTGACGCCGCTGACAAGCAGTCGTGCGCCAGCGCGCAGTTCAAGGGCAGAGGTCGAAATCATTTGGCGTATCTTCCCACAGTATTCCTTTGAAGCTGCAATCGCTCTAGAATCGTGAGATGCGCAGCACAGTCGCCTTGATTACATCGCTTCTCACACTGATTGCTGTTATTTATCAGATCAGAATCATGCGCCGGGCGAATGATAAATTGATTAAGTTGGTTTCACCTGAGCGCGATGTGCGTAAATTACTGAAAGAGAATGAGCGAGCTGCGAGAGAAAACTATCGCCAGGGCGAGTTCTATACCCAGCTGATACACCTACTTGATCTGAAGGCACCAATCCCATCAACGAGGAGTTGGGCAGCCTCGCCCGATTTGCTCCTGACGCTTCTTCAATATGCACGTTCAAGCAATCCACGGACAATTGTGGATTTAGGTTCCGGAATGTCTACCTTGGTACTGGCAAAGAGCGCTCCACAAGCGAAGATTTTTAGTATCGATAATTCACAAGAGTTTGCTGATAAAACGCAGCGGGTTCTCGATAACCATCAGGTTACCAATGTTGATTTGAGAGTTGCGCCTCTTTCACGCCATAGCAGTGGCGTCGATTGGTATGACTTATCGAAATTTGCAGACATTTCAGATATCGATCTCCTCTTTATCGATGGACCTCCAGGTTCTAAGAACCCTGAGGCTCGCCATCCGGCTATCAGCGAGTGCATCGCTAAGCTTTCACCGAACGCAATAATCATCATCGATGATGTGTCACGAGCTGGAGAGCGTGCAATGGCCGAAGAGTTTGCCCGCTTGCTGCCAAGTCACAATCTTGAATTTCTAGACCACGAAAAGGGAAGTGCGGTACTACTTCCGAAGTAGAGAATTTATGCAGTTGCAATACGAGTGCGACGCGGAACCGCATACGCCTTCGAGACTGCAGTAAGTTCATCAGAAACCTGCTTGCGCATCGCTTCTTCTGACTTCAAGAGTGTAGTCAAAGCGGCAATTGTCGCCTTGAGTTCCTTAGACTCAGTTTCAAGCTCTAGCTTGCTCATCTTTGTCAGACGGCGCAGGGGCATGTCGAGGATATAAGTTGCTTGCTCTTCATTGAGCTTAAAGCCCTTGATCAAAGCTTCCTTTGCGGCAGCTGCATCATCTGAGCCACGAATAATCTTGATGACCTTATCGATATCGATAATCGCCTTCAGGAGACCATCTACCAATGAGAGGCGATCTTCTGCCTTCGCCTTACGGTATTCGCTACGACGACGAACAACTTCAATACGGTGCTCGATAAAGACCTGCAGTAGCTCCTTGAGACCTAGAGTCTGAGGACGTCCCTTAACGAGTGCGACCGCATTGATAGCAAAGCCATCTTCCATCGGAGTGAGCTTATATAGCTGCTCGAGCACAGTCTCTGGCTCGAAGCCATTCTTCAACTCGATCACAACGTTAGTACCTGTCTGACCGTCGGTGAGATCGACGATATCTGAGATACCTTGAATCTTCTTCGCCTTTGCAAGATCTGCAATGCGCTCGACGACCTTCTCTGGCCCGATATTAAATGGAAGCTCCTTGATGACGATTCCCATCTTGCGAGATGTCACCTTGCTGATTTCAACAGTTGCACGGACCTTAAATGATCCCTTGCCTGTTGCATAAGCTTCACGAATACCTTCGGCGCCAACGAGTTCGCCACCTGTTGGAAAATCTGGGCCGGGCACGTGCTTCATCAATTGATTCAAAGTCGCCTTTGGATTATCAATCAGAAACTTTGTCGCAGCGATGACTTCACCTAAGTTGTGGGGAGCCATATTGGTCGCCATTCCGACCGCGATTCCAGAAGAGCCGTTTACAAGGAGGTTAGGAAATGCCGCTGGAAGTACAAGTGGCTCCTGAAGCTGACCGTCATAGTTTGGACCGAAATCGACAGTGTTCTCATCAGATTCTGCAACCATCGTCATTGCAGCTGCGGCAAGTCGAGCTTCGGTATAACGCATCGCTGCTGGGCCGGCATCGAGTGAACCGAAGTTACCGTGGCCATCAATGAGTGGAAGCTGCATAGAAAATGATTGCGCCATGCGAACGAGTGCATCGTAAATTGCTGAGTCACCGTGTGGGTGCAACTTACCCATTACTTCACCAACTACACGAGCAGATTTCACATGGCCACGCTCTGGGCGAAGACCCATATCTGCCATCTGGTGGAGGATGCGGCGGTGTACCGGCTTCAAACCATCACGTGCATCAGGAAGCGCGCGTGAGTAGATAACTGAATATGCGTACTCGAGGAAAGACTCTGACATCTCAGATGAGACATCGATATCGACGATCTTGCCTGGGAATTCTCCCGGCTTAGGACCTGTCGCCTTGCCCTTTGCTCCCTTAGCTGGAGCGGCTTTCTTAGTTGCCATGGCGCGTATTCTGCCGTGCGCAGTGGCTAAATGACGGTACCTACACGCGGACGAGCACCAACGATTGCAACACATCGGGCCGCGACTGCCGCCCCGGCCTCGAGACCATGCTGCATATTCTTTGTCAGGGCATAGTGAGCAATAAATCCAGCAGCAAATGAATCACCAGCGCCAGTGGTATCAATTACTTCAGTAGAAGTTGCCGGAACAGAGACAAGAATCGAACCACGTGCTCTACCGATGGCGCCCTGTGAGCCGCGCTTAATGACAACTGTTTCGCAACTTTCGAGAAGTGCTTCGAGCGCCTTCTCTGGATCAGTTTCACCGGTGAGATAAATCGCCTCTTCTTCATTGAGCAAGATGACATCCATCATTTCAATCCATGACTTCACCTCATCAATTGGAACTTCCATCATTCCGCCGACGGATGCGGGATCAAAGAAGATTGGCAATCCGGCAATCTTGATCTTCTCAATCATCGCAAAAACCCCGGGCCGTGAGAGTGGATCAAGGGGAGAGTAACCAGAGAGGTAGACAGCATTGAATTCATCTAGCTCAGGGAGGTCACTTAACTTAAGGCCAGAGTTGGCGCCATTGTCTGGAAACATTGTGCGTTCACCAGTTGGGTCTACCAGGACAACCACTACGCCAGATGAACCCTTATCAACCATAAGGTTTTGATGTCGAACACCCAGAGCATCAAATTCACTCATGAGGGCAGAACCAGCGGCATCATCACCGACATGTCCAACGATGGTTGCACCCACATCTGTGCGAGTAAGCCAGGAGGCGACATTTCCTGCCGCTCCACCTCCATGTGTTGAAATCTTAGAAGGCGTATCGCTGCCGTAATTAATCTGTGCCGGCATCACTGCAATCTTGGTGATGACATCGAGCATCACATCACCAATACAGAGAACGCGAGCTGTCATAACTTACTTCTTTACCGCAACGGCGATATCAGCGGCCAGTGCTGAGTTAGATTTGATGATATCGATATTGACTTTGAGGGATTCACCTTCAGATGCGGTATGGAAGTGCTCGAGTAAGAATGGAGTGACGTACTTGCCATGGATGCCGGCCTTTTCGGCGCCTGCAAGCCCACTCTTCAAGATTGCATCATGGCGGGTGCGATCCATCTCATTCACTACTGGGTTTGCAATCACTAAACCATTATTTGTCTTCAATGCGACCCGCTGAGCAATGACAGCAGCAATCTCTTCGGCGCTTTCGACTTGATGCTCAATCGTAAATCCAGAGTCGGTGAGATAGAAGCCAGGAAATTTTGTTGTCTTAAAACCAAGGACTCCGATAGCAAGTGTTTCTAGACGCTCAAGTGTTGCCGCTACATCGAGAATTGATTTAACGCCGGCGCAGACAATGGTGATATCTAACTGCGATAGAGCAGTGAGATCTGCTGATTCATCAAAAGTTTCGATCGCGCCACGATGAACTCCACCGAGGCCGCCGGTTGCAAAAACATGGATTCCGGCAAGAACTGCAAGGTGCGCAGTAGCTGCAACAGTTGTCGCTGCAGATTTTCCAGCAGCTGCAACAATTGCCAAGTCACGGCTAGAGGCCTTTGCAATGTCATCACGGTTGGCGATATCTACAAGCTGATCATCAGTAAGACCTATATGTACAACGCCATCGAGGATTGCAATCGTTGCGGGTACTGCCCCACGAGAGCGGACAATCTCTTCGACCTCACGCGCCACGGTGAGATTCGATGGACGAGGAAGGCCGTGGCTGATGATTGTTGATTCGAGGGCAACGATTGGCTTGCCGCTCTTCAGCGCTTCGGCGACCTCTGGCGATGTTGAAAAAGTTAGCTGTGACATGGCGGTAACAATACTCGTGGGATGATTGCCCTGTGCACCTATCGCAGATCATGCCCTCAATTTTTGCCGGGCTACGAGTTGCAGATACTCAGGATTTTGCCGGATGTGGCGAAAGTCCTACAGGTCGAGAGCTCCTCTTTCTCATCGATGGATTCGGTGCCGACTTATTAATTAAATATGCGGAACATGCGCCAACACTGGCCGCGATGTCGCGCCCACATTCGGTTCAAACATCATTCCCAACAACGACATCAACGAGCTTGGCAACTCTGACAACTGGTTCGATGCCAGGTGCGCACGGAATGATGGGCTACACAGTTCGTGTTCCACGTAGTAGCGGCCGCGTTCTTAATTCTCTGAAGTGGGACGAACGAGTAGATCCAGAAATTTGGCAACCAGTACCAACACTTTTTCAACGGGCAACTGCATCTGGCGTCACCGTTACCCATGTTGCGGCAAAGCGATATGAAGATACGGGCTTTACGCGCGCAGTCTTTCGCGGTGCACATTACCGAGGCGCAAACCTGACTAGCGATTTAGTGGGGGAGACTGTTACCGCGCTCAAGAACTCGCCTTCATTTGTCTACCTCTATGTCAATGATCTTGACTCTGCTGGTCACTCTGATGGCGTCGGTTCAGATAAATGGCTGGCAGCACTATCGAGTATCGATGCGATGGTCACACAGTTACTTGAAAAACTGCCAAAGGGTGTGCGCATCTGGATCACCGCAGACCACGGAATGATTAACGTGGAAGAGAAGATTGTCATGGGCGCGGAGAACAACCTGCTCGAAGGCATTGCCACAATTGCCGGAGAGCCTCGTATGCGACACCTCTATCTTCCACAGGGTGCAGATCTTGCACCGAGCGTCGATGTGATTGGGCGCTGGCAAGAGAGCCTGGGTGCGAAGGTAAAGATGTTTACTCGCGAAAGCGCAATTGCCGCTGGGCTATTTGGAGATAACGTCACGTTAGATGCTGCAGAGCGCATTGGTGATGTCATTGCAATTGCACAAGAGAACCTAGTTTTGCTTGACCCAGATCGCGCAGATAAAGAGGGCGCAATGGTTGGCCATCATGGTGGCGATAGCCTGACTGAATCGACCGTGCCTTTACTTACCGCAACCGCTTAATTAATTGTTGTCGTAATCTTCTTCGTCAGCGGAAGCATCAGCGATTGGTGCCTTTGATCCAAACATGATTTCATCCCAGGAAGGAATCTTGGCGCGTGCAACAACGCCATCTTCTGAATCTGCAGCTGTCGGTGTATCTCGAATAGCTACAAGACGTGGAGTCTCTGCCTTCTCTTCTTCAACTACAACTGGCGAGAAGAGTGAGCTAGCACCAGGAAGCTCTACCGGCGCAATGGCTTCGGTGCGAGAAGGATGGTTTGGTTCAGCGGTAATGAAACCAGCTTCAATGACACGAGCAGGCGCTTCTTCGTCGATCAACCACGCACCGTTGTCATCTGTTGGATTAATGGTGCGACGTGATGTATCAAAGTTCCAAGTTGCGATGCCATTGCCATCACGGTTGGGATAGTGAAGTTCGATATGCCAGGTGGTATCCGGCAGACGCCAAGTGTTCCAAGAGAGATCATCGGCATCGACGCCACGTGGGACTAACTTTGCAATGACTGCATCAAGAAAAGAGATATCGAGACGAGAAGAATCTTTACGCAGAGCGGCAGAACGAGCTTGCGAGAGAATGTATTCGCGCTCTTGCAAAATTGGACCAGCGAATCGTGCAACTTTATCGACCGTGGTATTGCCTTCGCGAGCAATTACCTCTGGCGCATCGCCGGCACGAAGTCGACGCTGAATCTCTTTTACGCTGATAGTTTCTTCAGCGCCATGAGCGGGCACTGCTGAGAGACGTGGTTGATTAACAGTCGCGCGGAGAGTGTCGCTGATGCGAAGAGAGAATTCGGCGCCATCGTTATCGACCAAGGTGAGATGGGTGCCTTCTTCATTCTTGCCTTGTACTCGGAGCTCACTCATGGGGGTGAGAATAACTGATGAGGCCGGTAGAATCATTGCTATGAGCGGCCACAACACAGGAGAACTTCTATCCCTTGCCCAGCGAATCGGGCGGGAAGCAGCAGCTATGTTGGCGGACCGTCCAGCTGAGTTGCAGGTTGAGACGAAGAGCACCGCAATCGATGTCGTTACACAGATGGATATCAAGGTCGAGGCATTTATTGTGAAAGAAATTCTCGCCGCCCGCCCCAACGATGGCCTTATCGGTGAAGAAGGTGCGCAGCGCGAGAGCACCTCAGGAATTACCTGGGTTATTGATCCACTCGATGGAACAGTCAATTACCTCTACGACCTTCCCGGATGGAATGTTTCTATCGCCGCCAAGGATGAAGCGGGACAGCTCATCGGCGTAGTGACTGCGCCATCCATCAATTCAACGTGGTGGGCAGTACGTGGGGAGGGCGCATTCTTTAACGGTCGCCCCATTCGATGTAATGATCCAATTGAGATGAATCGAGCGCTCCTTGCGACAGGTTTCCAATATGACACCGCCCACCGCCACCAGCAGATCGAGCATGTATCGAAAGCCTTGCCGATCATTCGCGATATCCGTCGCAATGGGGCAGCAGCGGTAGATCTCTGTCATGTGGCGATGGGTCGAGTCGATGGTTATTACGAGCATGGCCTCAAGGAGTGGGATTGGGCAGCGGCAGGGCTGATTGCTACCGAGGCCGGCGCTCGCTTTGGGCGCTATGGCCAGGCCCCCTACATGATGACCCTGGCGGCGGGTCCGCACCTCTTTACCGAGCTTGAGGCCTTCCTGGGGCTCTAATCTGCCCGCTCGTGCTTGGATTGGCCGATTTTTAGCTCAGGGGTCACCTGTGGCAAGATACGCACTCTGTACGGCAATCCGTACTTATGAAGATGTACTTATTGAAAGTTACCTAAAGGACAGAAAATGAACATTCTCGACGTCGTAGATGCAGCATCCCTCCGCAAGGACATTCCACAGTTCCGTGCAGGCGATGAGCTCAAGATTCACGTCCGTGTTATCGAAGGTAACAAGTCACGTCTTCAGGTATTCCAGGGTGTAGTCATCCGCCGTCAGGGCGATGGAGTCCGCGAGACTTTCACAATCCGTAAGGTTTCATACGGCGTCGGCGTTGAGCGTACATTCCCAGTACACACACCAGTTATTGAAAAGATTGAACTCGTCCAGAAGGGCGATGTTCGTCGCGCAAAGCTTTACTACCTCCGCGACCTTCGCGGTAAGGCTGCAAAGATCCGCGAAAAGCGTGATGGCATTGTTGGTTACGGTGATGGAATTCTTTCAACTCCAGAACCAATTGTTGAGGCTGTCGTAGAAGCTCCAGCGGTTGTCGAAGAGGCTCCAGTAGCTGAGGCAGTTGTTGAAGCTCCAGTAGCTGAGGCAGTTGTTGAAGCGCCTGCTGCAGATGCACCAGTTGCTGAAGACAAGCCAGCAGAATAATTTCTAAGTACCTGCCTCGTAAGGGCTCGTTCTTTCGCGAGTTCCCTGTACTTGTCATAGTCGCGCTCGCTGTCTCATTACTGATCAAGACTTTCTTAGTTCAGTTCTTCTATATCCCTTCGGGCTCTATGCAGAACACTCTTCAAATTCAAGATCGCGTTGCTGTAAATAAGATTCCATTTATTGCGAAATCAATTAAGCGTGGAGATGTTGTGGTCTTCCGTGATCCAGCAAATTGGTTACCGGTTCCAACAGAAGAGCCAGAAGGCAATAAGGTCATCGCAAAGGCGAAAGATGTTCTCGTCTTCGCCGGCGTCCTTCCCAATCCAGCAAAGCAATACTTGGTCAAGCGCGTAATAGGCGTAGCGGGGGATAAGGTCATCTGCTGCGATAAAGATGGTGGGCTGACAATCAATGGCGAAAAGGCAAAAGAGCCATATATCTTCGCCGGAAATAAGCCATCGGAGCTCGACTTTAATATCACTGTTCCAGAAGGAAAGATTTGGGTTATGGGCGATCACCGTGGCGCATCAGCAGATTCACGTTATCACCAGGACGATGTCAATAATGGAATGGTTCCGGTATCTCAGATAACTGGTCGAGTCTTTGGAATCATCTGGCCATTTAGTAATTTCGGATTTGTTTCATCTCAAAATCCATTAACAACAAAGTAAAGTCATGGCCGCAACCCCCAAGCGCATTGAAGAGATGTTGCGCGATGCGGGGATTTCTCCGATTGCAGGTGTAGATGAAGCTGGCCGTGGTCCATGTGCGGGACCGCTAGTAATCGCTGCAGTAATTCTCGATAACCCCTTTGATGATGTGTGGGCAGAGATGCGTGATTCGAAGGAGATATCTGAGAAGAAGCGCGAAGTTCTATTTGATGTTGTAGTAAATAATGCAGCAGCGGTAAGCGTCATTGAAGTATCACCAGAAGAAATCGATCTCCGTGGCGTACATGCGGCAAATCTCGATGGCATGCGTCGCGCTGTTAATGGGCTTTCGATTACACCGGGATACGTATTTACCGATGGTTATGCAATTGAAGGTTTATCGGTTCCTAATGTTGCGGTCTGGAAGGGTGACCAGGTTGTCACCGCAATTAGCGCTGCTTCAATTATCGCCAAGGTGACTCGTGATCGCATTATGCGTCAGATGGATGAGATCTATCCGGGATATGGATTTGCTGGACATAAGGGGTACATCACGGCTGCCCATACAAAGGCAATCACCGAACTTGGAGTTACGCCGATTCATCGCAAATCATTCTCAAATATCGCAGCGCTTCTCTAATCCACAGCATCTCGAAGTCGTTGGTTTCCCTTCGAACTATTTACCTACCGTACGCGGATGGTCCTCAAGAGAAGCAGAAATCAAGCGCTAGGTAGCTTTGGTGAATCCCACGTTGCAGATTTTCGAATCAGCGAAGGTGATGAGATTCTCGACCGCAATTGGAGAATACGTGAAGGTGAAATTGATCTAGTTACGCTCGACAAGACCGGGGCTTTTCACTTTATTGAGGTGAAGACGAGAAGTTCACTTGCATTTGGTCATCCCTTTGAAGCAATCACGCCAGCCAAATTGTTGCGGATGCAGCGGCTGGCACTTGGGTGGTTAGTTACCCACGATTGTTTTGGTTGCGAATACTCAATTGATATCGCATCTGTGCTCTTCAATCCTGATCGGACCTACAGCCTCGAATATCGCCGGGGTGTCCTATGACTATCGGAAAGATGAAGGCTGTTGCGCTGCAAGGCTTACTTGGCTCTGTGATTGAGATTGAGTGCGATATCTCTGATGGGATTCCGATTTACTCACTTCTAGGGTTGCCCGATACCTCGCTGCAAGAGTCACGCGAGCGAGTGCGCGCAGCGCTTACCAATACTGGACAGAAGTGGCCCAACAAGAAAGTTACCGTATCGCTATCTCCATCATGGCTTCCCAAGAGTGGACCTGCATTTGATCTTGCGATTGCACTCTCATTACTTGTTGCAGATGGAGTTCTTCCTCAGCTACCGCTCGACGGAGCAATCATCTTGGGCGAACTCGCCCTCGATGGCGCTATCCGTCCAGTTCGGGGAGTCCTTCCTTCGCTGATTGCTGCCTATAAAGCAGGAGTAACCCGCGCCATTGTTCCGATTGCAAATCAAGGTGAAGCTGAATTAATGGAGCAGATGGAGATCCTTGCCTTTGCAGATATCTCACAGATCTATCGTTGGCTATCGACTGGGGAATATCCATTCAACGAAGTGGTGGCAGTTGAAGTCAGAGATGATGTAACAGACCTTGATTTTGTAGATGTGGCAGGACAGAATGTTGCGCGATTTGCGGCCGAGGTTGCTGCAACAGGTGGCCATCACTTACTGCTGATAGGTCCACCTGGTGCAGGCAAGACAATGATCGCATCGCGGATTCCTTCGATACTTCCGCCACTGACAATGGAGGAAGCGCTAGAAGTCACTGCCATTCACTCGATAGCAGGTGGATTACAAGATAGATCTGCCATGTCGCGCACAGCGCCGATTGTCTCGCCTCATCACACCGCATCACGCGCATCAATTGTTGGTGGGGGCGGCCGGACAATCCAACCCGGCGCCATATCTTTGGGCCATCGCGGAGTCCTCTTTATCGATGAGGCGCCCGAATGTGCAACTGGAATCCTCGATGCGCTGCGACAACCACTTGAATCAGGCGAAATCACAATTGCCAGACAAGTTGGAAACGTTACCTTTCCAGCTCAATTTCTATTGGTTCTCGCCGCCAATCCATGTCCCTGCGGAAAATACTCTGGAAAGGGGAGAAGCTGCACCTGTACATCGCTTCAAGTACGTCGTTACCTAGGAAAACTTTCGGGTCCGCTGATGGATCGCATCGATATCCGCGTCAGCGTAGATCCAGTTGGGCGAATTGAACTCGCCTCTCAAGAGCTCGGCGAGAGCTCTGCTGATATTCGAAGCCGAGTGATCGAAGGTCGCGCTCGAGCGGCGCATCGATTTAAGGGCGAGAGATGGCGACTTAATGCCGAGATTCCAGCGCGTGCGCTTCGAAGAGATTACGCACCACAGAGAGATGCGATGAATTTTCTCCATGATGAACTCGATCATGAACGTGTAACGGCACGTGGATTACATAAGGTCGTGCGCCTTGCCTGGACGCTCGCCGATTTAGCTGGACGTGGTCAACCAGGAATCACTGAAGTACAGAACGCATATCAACTACGCAATGGAGGCTACTGATGGATCAGCGAGATATGCGACTGGTGATTGCCGCACACCACGAACCGGGAGCGACAAAGATTGCACGAGAAATCAAGGAGCGCGGATTAACGGATGTCTTTGCTGCTATTCCTGAATCGCTCAGAGTTGATATCCGAGAAACCTATAACGCGATTGCGCAATCCGGGGGAGAATTCTTGATTCCAGAGGATGCACAATGGCCGCCATTTCTTAATGAATTAGATGTACCTCCGATCGCCTTGATTGTGAAGGGTGATCTGGCAATATTAAGTGAAGAATCACTTGCAATTGTGGGTACCCGAAATCCAACGCCATACGGAATTCGAAATGCGCAAGAGTTCGCTGCTGGCTTTGTTGATCGAGGATGGGCGATAGTTAGTGGCGGTGCATATGGAATAGATTCAGCAGCTCATAGAGGAGCTTTGATTGCAGAGGGTGCAACCATTGCCGTGACTGCATCTGGTCTCGATAGCTCATACCCGGCCGGCAATCAACGTCTCTTCGATGAGATTGCCGAAAACGGCGCAATCGTTACAGAGTATCTACCTGGTGCAATTGCTAGGCCACATCGCTTTCTTGTGCGCAACCGTTTAATCGCTGCGCTATCGCGAGGAACAATTGTGATTGAGGCAGCCTTTCGCAGCGGTTCACTGCGCACCGCACGTGATGCCGCCGATCTGATGCGTCCGGTAATGGCAATTCCTGGACCTATTAATGCTCCTACTTCAGAAGGATGCCATCGCCTTATCGGTGAGAGAAGCGCAGAACTAGTCAGTTCAGTCGCTGATGCATATGAGTTACTGACTTCACTGGTCTCTCCGATGGAGAAGTAATGAGAGAATAGCGCTATGAGTGATTTCCGTTCGGGCTTCGTTGCCATTGTTGGCCGCCCAAATACCGGAAAATCAACGCTTATTAATGCACTAGTCGGTAGCAAGATTGCGATTACTTCGCATCATCCCAATACAACTCGACATGCAATCCGTGGAATCATCCATAACGAGAACTTTCAGGCGGTCCTTGTAGATACCCCGGGTGTTCACAAGCCTCGTACATTACTTGGCCACCACCTTAACTCTGTCGTCAATGACAATCTTGATTCAGTCGATGTCATCATGATGTGCCTGCCCGCAAATGAGGCGACCGGTGCTGGAGATCAATTTATCGCCGCCGAGCTTGCAAAACATCCTCGCGCCAAGAAGTTTGCTCTTATCACTAAGACAGATACGGTGAATAAGAAGAGCTTGGCTGATCGCTTGATGACTATCAGCGATTTAGCTGAAGGTTTTACCTGGGATGAGATTATTCCGGTATCGGCTGTGATTCATGATCAGATTGAACTCCTTGAGAAGATCATCGGCGAGAACATTCCAGTTGGTCCAGCGCTCTACCCTGATGACCAGAAGAGCGATCAAGGAATCGAGCAGTTAATCTGCGAACTCATTCGTGAGGCGGCGATGCGCGATGCGCTGCAAGAGCTTCCACACTCAATCATGGTCACCATCGATGAGATGTCAGAGCGCGAACCCAATGGCACACGTCCTTTCTATGACATCCACGCATCTATCCACGTCGAGCGTGATTCACAGACTGGAATCATCCTCGGCCACCAAGGTCAGCGCTTAAAGGATATTGGAATGCGCGCTCGTAAAGATATTGAGCGCGAACTTGGCGCACGGATATTCCTTGGCTTGCATGTGAAGGTTTCGAAAGAGTGGCAGCGTGATCCCAAGCTACTCGAACGCCTAGGCTTCTCAGATAAGAAGCACTAACTCAAATTTATGCGCTGATTGCGCCAGTCGATAACGCAATCAAAAGAGCAACACCAAGCACAATTCGATAGATCACAAATGGAGTAAATGACTTGGTTGAGATGTAGCGCATCAACCATGCAATGACTGAGTAACCCACCAGAAATGCAACAAGAGTTGCAGTAAGTGTTTCTGGCATTGTAAATACTTGATCACCTGGATCAGAGATCGCCTTCTTCAATTGATAGAAACCACTGCCGAAGACTGCAGGTAGCGCGAGCAAGAATGAGTATCGAAGCGCTGATTCACGACGATAACCGAGAAAGCGACCCATTGCAATTGTGGCACCGGACCGAGATACGCCCGGAATCAAGGCTAGAGATTGAGCAAAGCCATACAAGATTCCATGTCCAGGAGTGAGTTGATCAATAGTGCGCTCATTGCGCCCCATGTAATCAAGGAAACCGAGCAGGAAGCCGAAGATGATCAAGGTGGCGGCAATAATCCAGAGAGATCGTAATTCGTTCTCAATATAACTCTGACCTAAGTAACCAAGGATGACGATCGGAAGGGTGCCGATAGCAATTAACCAGGCTAGTTTTGCATCGCTACGTTCGTGGTGAGTCAGATGTGCTTTGCGATTCAGTGATTTAAGCCAAGCGGTGATGATTGAGAAGATATCTTTCCGGAAGTAGAGCAGGACGGCGAGCTCGGTACCAATCTGAGTAATTGCAACAAATGCAGCGCCTGGATCTTCTGCCGATGGCATCAGCTTTCCGATGATGGCTAGGTGTGCGTTAGATGAGATAGGTAAGAATTCGGTGAGACCTTGGACTATGCCTAAGAAGATTGCGCTAAGCATCCGCCTTAACCTCACTCTTTCTACTTGCAAAGTATGAGCCGATCAAAACCAGCGGAAGTCCCGCGATGATTCCAATTGTAAGAGGCTCGCCCAAGATGAGGACTCCAAGAACCACAGCAAAAGCTGTATTTAAATAGGTGACCAGCGATGCACGCGCTACATCGATGATTGCGACCAAGGTGAAGAAGGCCGCAAATGCGACACCGGTCGAAAGAATGCCGAGGCCGAGAATTGCCGAGATTGCCTCAGTTGAGATGTGATGGGTTGGCCACTGAATGATCGTAAGTGGCAGATAGAAGAGTGCGGTAATTGCCATGGCAACTGCATTGATTGCAACTCCAGAGACTCCGGGAAGTCCGCTCTGCACAAACATCACCGCATATGAGTAACCGACTGATGCAAGGAGAACCATTGCGATAGATAGTGGATCCGCCCCACCCCTAATTGATTCGATACCCACAACAGCAATCAGTCCGATAAAACCAATCACGATGCCAAAGAGACGCTTGTGGTGCCAGACCGTTTTGTCGCCCTTCATTGATGCGAAGATAGTTGCCCAAATTGGAACTGATGCCACAAGCAAGCCAGCAAGGCCTGAAGAAATTTTCTGTTCAGCGGTTCCGATAAGAATCCATGGACCAATCATCTCGAGCAGCGCATATGGTGCTACATATTTCATTCCACGCAGGGCAGAGCCGAGTGACTTTTGGCGGATTGACCAAGGTATCAAAATTGCGGCACCGATTGCTGTGCGAAGGCAGACAACGGCGGCGGGAGAAAATCCGTTCTCAGGATCAACAGCTACCTTAATGAAGAGGTAAGGCACGCCCCACAGAAATCCGACGAGAAGAAAAAGTGCCCAGCCGCGACGCGACATTAGATCTCCGATACTTGGTCTGAGTTAGGAATTAACGGCTATTGATTACTGATTGATAGAGCGCAAGTGTAGTTGCAGCGACAGCTTCCCATCCAAATTCAGAGATTGCACGTTGGCGACCAGCTTTTCCATATTGGCTTAGGAGTTCAGGATTAGCCATAAGGCGTGTGATTGCCTCTGAGATTGCTGATTCAAATCGAGGGATATCGCCCTCTGTGTAATCGACGAGCTCACCTGTACTTTGGTGGCTTACAACTTCTGGGATTCCGCCGACTCGAGATGCAAGAACTGCAGTTTCGCAACCCATCGCCTCTAAATTAACAATGCCAAGCGGTTCGTAGATCGATGGACAGAGGAAGAGATCTGCCTGCGTTAACGCAGCCGTTAATTTATCGTGGGGGAGGATCTCCTTAATCCACCAGACATTGCTTCGGCTTGCTTGAAGTTCGGCAATTAACTCGGCAACTTCATTTCCGATTCCTGGTTCATCAGGGCTTCCCGCGGCAAGCACCAATCCATACTCGGTTGGGACATTGCGCCAGGCTCGTAGCAGGTGCGCCAAACCTTTTTGGCGAGTGATGCGGCCGACGAACATTGCATAGCGACCGGTGATTCCATATTCAGCGAGAACTGAACTATCGTAATTTGGAGCAAAGCGTGATGTATCTACACCGTTGCGAATCGTTACTACTTTTGCCGGATCTACATGCGGGTAAGCCTTTAAAACATCGGCACGCATGCCATCGCTTACGGCGATGATTGCAGCTGCACCTTCATAAGCGGTCTTTTCGGCCCAAGAAGAAATCTGATATCCGCCACCAAGTTGCTCGGCTTTCCATGGACGTAATGGTTCAAGCGAGTGTGCGCTCACAATATGGGGAGTGCCGTAGAGCAATGAAGCGGTGTGACCTGCCATATTGGCATACCAAGTATGTGAATGAACTACATCAACAGCATCGAGATTATTGGCGATTGCAAGGTCTGTGGCTATTGCCTGTAGAGCGGGATTCGCGTTGGTGAATTCGGCAGGGGTCTCATATCCAAAAGATCCATCGGTGCGCGGTCCACCGAAGCAATGAACATCAACATTTACGCCTGATAATTTGCGGAGCGCCTCGGTCAGTTGAACAACATGGACACCGGCTCCACCGTAGACAGCAGGTGGCCACTCTTTGGTCACAATTCCAATTCGGGTCCCGCTAGCTTTATCGCTCACGGGGAAAGAGTACTTGCAGACTATGGCTTCTTTATAGTTAGTTGAGTAACCTTTCTGCATGGCTCGCTTCGAAGTACCACTAGGCATCGTCCTTGCAGGTGGTGAAGGTAAGCGATTGATGCCACTTACTGCAGATCGAGCAAAGCCAGCTGTTCCATTTGGTGGCTCTTATCGTCTCATCGACTTTGTTCTCTCTAATCTTGTGAATGCAGATATGCGAAAGATTGCCGTGCTCACTCAATACAAGTCACATTCACTTGACCGTCACATCACAACAACTTGGCGTATGTCGACCCTGCTCGAGAATTATGTAACTCCAGTGCCTGCACAGCAGCGCCTTGGCCCACGTTGGTATACCGGTTCCGCCGATGCAATTTTGCAGAACTTCAATTTGATTCACGATGAAAATCCAAAGCATGTTGTGGTCTTTGGTGCAGATCACGTTTATCGCATGGACCCAAGCCAGATGTATGACCAACACCTGAGCACAGGTGCTGGTGTCACCATCGCAGCAATTCGTATGCCACGTTCAGAGGCGCATGATTTTGGCGTAATCGAACTTGCTGAAGATGGCATCACAATTAAGAAATTTCACGAGAAGCCATCTGATCCACCTGCCATGCCAGGTCACCCAGATCTCGCACTTGTTTCGATGGGAAATTACATCTTCAAGCGCGATGTGATGGAAGAAGCTCTGATTCTCGATTCCGAAGATCTTGAATCTCGCCATGATCTTGGTGGCAATATCATTCCAATGTTGACCGCTGCTGGTCAGGCAAAGGTTTATGACTTCGAACATAACGTTGTGCCTGGTGCGACCGAGCGCGATAAGGGTTATTGGCGCGATGTAGGTTCAATTGATGCTTACTACGATGCACATATGGATTTAGTTTCTATCCATCCAATCTTTAATTTATATAACCGTGAGTGGCCGCTGCTCACAAATCCGCCATCACTTCCACCTGCAAAATTCTCATAGAACGGTATCGCTCAGGATTCAATTGTTGGAGCGGGTTCGATTATCTCTGGTGGCCATGTAAGTCGCACCGTTGCTTCCTATGATGTTCATGTCGGAACCGGCGCATTTGTCGATAGCTCAGTCTTGATGCCGGGTGTGAAAGTTGGAGACCGTGCAGTGATTCGTAAGGCGATTATCGATAAGGGCGTTTATGTCGAGCCCGGTGCGCAGATCGGCGTAGATCTCGAACGCGATCGTCAACGCTTTACCGTGACCGATTCTGGAATCGTCGTAGTGGGCAAGGGAATCAGAGTTACTCCTTAGTTCGTTGCCAATCAAGGCTTATTTCACGCAGATAGTGCGTTATTCGGGCTCAATCGTTGGAGACAGTAAATCAATGGCGTTGTAGACTTCACCCAGGTCAACGTTGACGTACGGGCTATTTTCTAAGCCCAATCACATTCTAAATTTGGAGTATCACAATGCGTTTTGGTGTTCTTACAGGTGGCGGAGATTGCCCAGGCCTCAACGGAGTTATCCGCGGCGTCGTAACAAAGGGAATCAAGGAGTACGGCTACGAGTTCGTCGGATTCCGTGATGGATGGAAGGGTCCACTTGAGGGCCTCACCATGCCATTGGATCTTGCAACTGTGAAGCCAATCCTGACTAAGGGCGGAACCATTCTCGGTTCATCTCGCACAAACCCATTTAAGATCGATGGTGGCGTTGAGAAGATCAAGGCGAACCTCGAGGCACATGGTGTTGATGCGCTGATTGCAATCGGTGGCGAAGATACGCTCGGAGTTGCAACAAAGCTCCACGCACTCGGTGTAAAGGTCATCGGAGTTCCAAAGACAATCGATAACGACCTTAACAACACAGATTTCACATTCGGTTTTGATACCTCAGTAAACATTGCAATGGAGGCGATTGATCGCCTTCACACAACAGCCGAATCACACCACCGCCCATTAATCGTCGAGGTTATGGGTCGTCATGCTGGCTGGATTGCGCTCCATTCAGGTATCGCAGGCGATGCAGCATGCATCTTGGTCCCTGAGGTGAAGTTCTCAGTCGATAAGGTCTGCGAATATGTAAAGTCTCGATTTGCCACAGGCACTGCGCCAATTATCGTTATTGCTGAGGGTGCAATCCCACAAGATGGCGACATGATTGTTAAGGATCAAGAGCTTGATGCATTTGGTCACGTCAAGCTTTCAGGTATCGGTGAATGGCTCGCACAAGAGATTGAGAAGAAGACCGGCTACGAGACACGTTGCACAGTCCTTGGCCATATTCAGCGCGGAGGAACTCCGACTGCATTTGACCGCGTTCTTTCATCACGTTTCGGGCTAGAGGCGATCACAGCTGCTCACCAGGGTGACTGGGGAACAATGATGGCTCTTCATGGCACAAATATCGTTCACGTCCCATTGGCATCAGCAACAGATGTCCTGAAGACTGTTCCAATCTCACGCTACGAAGAGGTCTTCTCTTTCTTCGGCTAAGGCTAAGCGAGAGAAATTAATTACCCCGCACGCATTCCCTACGAGACTTTAGGCTAACTACATGACATCACTAGATTCGCTCTTTGACGAAGGGTGCGTTGCTGCGCAACAACCCAACTGGCCAGGTGGCGCAAGTGGTGAGCCATTGGCCAAGGCAGTGGCAGAGCTCAAATCTCTGCCACCGCTTGTCTTCGCAGGTGAATGTGATGAGCTCAAGGCTCGCATCGCAGATGCTGCGGCAGGTAAAGCATTTTGGCTCCAAGGTGGAGATTGCGCTGAAACTTTTGGATCAGCAACTGCAGATTCAATACGCAACCGCATTAAGACCATCTTGCAGATGGCTGCAGTTCTGCAATACCAATCATCGCTGCCAGTAATTAAGGTTGGCCGAATGGCGGGGCAGTTTGCTAAGCCACGTTCAAACGATACTGAGACTCGTAATGGCGTCACTCTTCCTGCCTACCGTGGAGATGCAGTCAATGGTCTCGACTTTACTGAAGAGTCCCGTACTCCAGACCCACAGCGCTTAGTGAAGGTCTACAACACATCTGCTGCAACCCTTAACTTGGTTCGTGCATTTACTCAAGGTGGATTTGCAGACCTTCGTCGTGTTCATGAATGGAATAAGGGCTTTATTAAGGATTCAAAGTTTGGCGAGAAGTACGAGCAGGTTGCTAATGAAATTGGTCGCGCACTGTCATTTATGGAATCTGCCGGCGTTGACCCTAATGAGTTTAAGGCAGTTGATTTCTACGCCAGTCATGAAGCTCTGATTATTGAGTATGAGAAGGCGTTGACGCGTATCGATTCGCGCACCGAGCTCCCATATGATGTTTCAGGACACTTCATCTGGATTGGTGAGCGCACCCGTCAGATGGATGGCGCACATATTGATTTCGCAGCTAAGGTCCGCAACCCAATCGGCGTCAAGCTTGGACCAAAGACAACAGTTGAAGATGCTCTGGCACTGATTGATAAGTTAGATCCAAACCGTGAACCAGGTCGTCTTACATTCATTACCCGTATGGGCGCCTCAAAGATTCGTGAAATCTTGCCAGCTCTCGTTGAAGGCGTCACAAAGAGCGGAGCACAGGTTCTCTGGGTCTGCGATCCCATGCATGGAAATACATTCGAGACTTCAAATGGTTACAAGACACGTCAATTCGAAGATGTACTCGATGAAGTCCGTGGATTCTTCGAAGTCCATAAGAAGCTTGGAACACATCCAGGTGGAATCCACATTGAGCTCACCGGTGATGATGTCACTGAGTGCCTCGGTGGCGGCGAGCAGATTTCTGAAAAGGATCTCGAATCACGTTATGAGACAGCGTGCGACCCACGACTTAACCATTCACAATCCCTTGAGCTCGCATTCCTCGTTGCAGAGATGCTCCGCGACCGCTAAATAGCAATGTCAGTGCTGCTTACCTCGACCATCGCATCGCCAATCGGCACCCTTCATATGCTCACGCGAGGTGAGACGGTGCTTGCACTTACCCACTCTGGCTTCTCCAACCTCCTCTCAACGCTCTCACCTCGTGAGTTGGAAGAGAAGATCACCAAGACAGGCAAAGTTCCAGGAGTGACAGAGAAAATCATCGATTACTTTGATGGCAATCTAAAGGCAATTAACTCCATTAAGGTCAAACAACCGGGTGGAGACTTCTCACAATCAGCGTGGGTCTCAATGAGAAAGATAAAGGTCGGAACGATGGAGTCTTATGCCGATTTGGCATTTCGCGCTGGAAGTCCTGCCGCCGTCAGAGCAGCTGGTAGCGCCTGTGCTAAAAATAAGATTGCAGTGATCATTCCCTGCCACCGCATCATTAAATCTGGTGGAGCAATCGGAGCATATGGCTGGGGAGTAGATACAAAGATTTGGCTACTTAAGCACGAAGGTGCGCTTAGTTAAGTGATTTAATCATGATGGCAATTGCCTCATCGCATTGCGCATCATTAAAATCTAAATGCGTCACAAGACGCGCATATGTCTTTCCGAGTGCGCTAATCCAGAGACCATTTTCTTTGCAGCGTGCTGCAAAATCAGCTGCAGATATTCCGGCTTGCGATAGTTCGAGGCCAACAATATTAGTCTCAACGTGGTCAGGATTAATCAGAGTTGAGTCATGAGATGCAAGTGCAACTGCCATCTTCTTGGCGCGTGCATGATCTTCCGAGAGTCGATTAATATTGTGATCAAGGGCGTAATGACCTGCCGCCGCCAACAAACCTATTTGGCGCATGCCGGCGCCGTAACGTTTACGCCAGATGCGAGCTTCTGCAATAGCTGCCTTACTTCCCAAGGAGATTGAGCCCACTGGTGCACCCAAACCCTTAGAGAGACAGACGCTGATTGTGTCGAAGTGCTTACCGAACTCGGCAAATGCGATACCTGATGCAACATGTGCGTTCCAGATGCGTGCTCCATCGAGGTGCATCGAGATACCACGCGCGCGAGCTTCAGAGCTCAGCCGGGCAATCTCTGAGATTGGTTGCACTGTTCCGCCACCAAAGTTATGGGTATTTTCAACTGCAATTGCAGTTGTGGAAACTAAATAAGGCCCTGCATTTTCATGGGCGAGAGCAAGTGGCGTATCGGCGTTGAGGAGTCCACGCTCTGAGTGCCAGGTACGAGTCGTAATTCCGCTAAAGACTGCGCCGGCACCAAGTTCTGCGCGAACGATATGTGCTCGCTCTTCAGTCAAGAGCTCTTCACCAGGTTTAACAAGTGTGCGAATGAGAAGTTGATTTGCCAGAGAACCAGTGGGGGAGAAGAGGCCAGCCTCCATGCCAAAGAGGGCTGCTACCCGCTCTTCGAGTGAGTTAGCTGTTGGATCATCGCTATAAACGTCATCTCCGACTGGTGCAGAAGCGATGGCATCTCGCATTCCCTGCGAAGGACGAGTAACCGTGTCAGAGCGGAGATCAATTGCCATGCGTGGATTCTACGCTCTCTTCACCTTTGGTAACTATGACAAGCATTGCAATTACGACCAAAATGCCACCGATGAGGGCTTGCAAGGTGAGTGACTCACCACCGAAAATAAGTGCGAAGATGGCAGCGAAGACAACTTCCATAGTCAAAATAACTGCAACCTTTGTTGGTGTCATATGAGCTTGTGACCAGGTTTGAATCATGAAAGCTACCGCAGTACAGATAACTGCCGTGTAGAGAACGACAAGCCAGCCGGTGGAATCAGCCGGTGCTTCATAGCCCTGGCCGATTGAAATTACTCCAGTAAGCAGTGCGCAGGTAGAGAGCTGAACAACGGTGAAGGTATAACTATCGAGTCCACTACTCCATTGGCTCAGGGCGATGATGTGCGCTCCAAATCCGATCGCGCTAATCAATACAAGCATCTCACCCAATCCAACGCTCCAGCCATTGAGCGATAGAAGAGCTAATCCTAAGGTCGCGAGAGCAACACAGCCCCAAGTGATTTTAGAAATCTTATGGCGAAGAAACAGTGCAGCGATCACAGGAGTCGCAACAACATAGAGACCGGTAATAAAACCAGTGATTGCAGCGCCGGTGAGTTTTAAGCCTAAAGTTTGAAAAATATATCCTGAGCCAAGGAAGAGGCCCGCAAGAAAACCTTTTTTAAGGATATCGCGATTGAGGTTTGCAAGCACAGATGGCTTTAAGGCGACCATCGCAATAACAGCGACAACGAAGCGAGAGAAGAGGAAGCTATTGACGCTCTGCTTCTCGATGACATCTTTCATCACAATAAAGGCATAACCCCAAGAAGCTGCAACTGCCAGCAGCGCCCAAGGGGCGATCTGCATCTTCCGTGCATGCGATTGGTTCATCCGCGAAGTTTCTTTAAGAGTGCGATTTCTTCGCCGTGCTCTGGCTCCATTCCTGGAGTCTCAAGGATGAGCGGTGCATTGACGACAGCAGGGTGCTTCAGTAACTCTTTAAATGGGGCTTCCCCGATAAATCCTTTACCAATATTTTGGTGGCGATCTTTCAGTGCGCCACAGACATCCATCGAATCGTTGGCGTGGATTAATTGGATGCGCTCGATGCCGGCAACTTCTACCAACAAGTCGAGGGTCTCTTTCATTCCACCCTTCTTTGCAATGTCGTGACCAGCTGCAAATACATGACAGGTATCGAGACAGATGCCGACCTTGGGATGGTATTCAAGAGCCTTGAGATACTTCTCAAGATCTTCGAGACGCTTTACAAGTGATTGGCCCTGGCCTGCAGTCGGTTCGAGAAGAAGCATCGGTGCATTATCACCAAGCTTTTCCAGAATTGGCATCATGCCCTTATTAATCTGCTTCCATGCTTGATCGACAAACTCTTCTTTAACAGCAGAACCGGTATGAACAACGACACCATGGGCGCCGATTTCTTCGCCGCGCTTGAGTGAATAAGCAGTTGATGCGAGTGAATTCTTATAAGTATCTTCAGTGGGAGATCCAAGATTGATCAAGAATGGTGCGTGAACATAGACCTCAAGGTCGAGCGCATCGGCCTTCTCACGAAAGAGCGCATCTGCTTCGTGATTAGTCTCAGGCATCGCCCAACCTCGGGGATTTGAGGTAAAGACCTGAATCGCTTCAGCTCCAGTTAACTCGGCATAGGCGATTGAACGCTTGGCCATTCCTCCGGAAGTTGGAGTATGAGCACCGATACGTGGACGTGAATTCTTGGTTGCAGGCACCGGCCTACCCTACTGTGATGGTTACCGTACTGCCACGTTTTACCTTGGTTCCAACCTTCGGCGTGATATTTGTGACCTTCTTAACCGTCTTCTTACCAATCTTCTTGACTACAACCTTAAGACCAAGATCCTGTAGCGCCTTCACTGCCTTCGCTTCGTCGATTGAGTAGATATTTGGGATATAGGCGAACTGCGTTCCCTTAGAGATGACGAGCGTTACAGAGCCGCCCTTATTTGCTGTTCCGCCGCCTGCTGGGTTCTGCGAGATAACTTCGCCGGTCAAGCGAGTCTCGCTGAAGATATATGTTGCCGTCACTACAAAACCAGCGGTAGTTAATTCATTGAGCGCTTGCTCGCCATTTTTGCCAATGTATGAAGCGAGTGCAATCTGCTCGACTCCCTTTGAAACAGTAATCGTCACAGTTGTATCGCGCTTTACCTTTGCACCGACTGCAGGAGTTACCGATATGACAAAACCTTTAGGAACAGTTGAGTCAAATACCTCAAGAATCGGCGCAATTTTTAGAGGGAATTTTCCAAGTGCAACTTGCGCCGCCTCCGGAGTAAGTCCTTGAACCATGGGAATTACATAACGTTCGGGACCTTTAGAGAAGACGAGTTTTACCGTTCCAGCCTGATCGACTTTCTCGCCACCGGCAGGGATTGATTCGATGACTCGATCTGCCTCGATATCTTCGCTGAAGCGACGTTCAACAATAATTGAGGTCAGACCCAAGGGAGCAAGAGCTGCAGTGACTTCGCTCTGAGTTGCACCGACAGTTGAAGGAACAACGACTCGAGATCCCGGTCCGATGAGGACCCACCATCCCGAGATGCCGAGCGCAATCGCAAGGCCGGCTGCAATATAACGATTGCGACGAACGCGCTTACTGACTTTCTTACGCTTTGCCACCTGCGCGGTGGTCTCTCTTTCAGCAACAACAGGTTCGGACTTTTCAATTACAGGAACCTGCGTAGTTGCTTCCTTCATGCGTTTTCTGAGCGATTTCACTTTACCTTTTGGACGCATTGGTTGGATTGGAATATCGAGTTCGAGGCTGAGTTGGTTCTCTTTTGGATTAAGGCGAGTATTGATGGCGGCTAGGAGTGTATGGAATTCGCCGGCATCACGGGGGCGCTCATCAGGATCGCCGGCAGTTGCGCGATAAATCAGCTCGTCGAGTTCAGCAGGGATATCCCTAATGACGCTACTCACTCGTGGCACTCGTTCATTGACATGCATATATGCAATCTGGATTGGTTCAGCGCCATCGTATGGCTTCTTACCGGTGAAGATTTCAAATGCGGTGATGCCGACGGCATAAACATCTGAGCGTGAATCTGCGACACCGCGTTGTACTTGTTCAGGGGAAAGATAAGAGACGCTTCCAAGAATGACACTTGATTCAACAGTCATCGTTGTGCCAAGAAGCGGACCCTTAGCTAATCCGAAATCTGCAATCTTGATTCGTCCCTCTTTAGAGACCAAGATATTTTCAGGTTTGATATCACGGTGGACAATGCCCTGTTTATGAGCCGCCGCGAGTGCACTTAGGACAGGTAATAGAAAACGAATGCCATCGCGGTATGAGAGGCGACCTTGCTCATGAAGATATTCGCGCAAGGTATGGCCTTCAACCATCTCCATCACAATAAAAACAGCCGGCGTTCCGCTCTGATTCCAGCCTTGATCTTGAACGGCAACGATATTGGGATGAGAGAGAGCTGCAGCAGCTTTTGCCTCGCGAATAAAGCGTTCAACGAATTGTTCATCCTGCGCAAGATGGGGATGCATAATCTTGACTGCAACTTTTCGATCAAGGCGAGTATCAAAGCCTTCGTAGATGCTCGCCATCCCACCGGTGGCTACCTGGCGAAGAAGCTGATAGCGCCCATCAATGAGTTCGCCGCTGAGATCTGACACGCGGGAATTCTAGTTACTGAGAACGAAATCAGCTGCGTTCTGTGAGTCATTCTCGCGAAAGTGTTGCTCCTGCGAAATCAACCAACCCTGCATCTGTGGCGAAATAGCTTCACCATCTCGCAGAAGAACTCGCGCCAGGCCGGTTTCTGCTTCGATATCTATCCAGATTGAGGCGCTTAAAAATGGTCGTATTGCGCTCTGCATAGAACCAACGCCTTCAAGGATGAGTAGCTCTGATTGCGGAACTTCTTCTACCGCACCATATTCGCCCCTGCTCCAGTTGTATCGGGAGAGTGAGAATTTCTGAGATTTCTGATGGGCTTCACATGCGCCGATAAGAGCATCGTTAAGGTGATGATCAAATGCGTGATCCCAACCGTTGTAGAGGTCATCCATATGCAGGATCGTGCACTTATATTTCAGCGACAATGATGCGCGAAGATGATCGGCGAGAGTGGTCTTGCCGGCACCTGCTGGACCATCAATTGCGATGATCGGGCGTGCTGAAGATTTACAGAGATCGAGTAGCGCGGCGGTGAGTTCCATACCAAGATCTCCATCCGATTGCAGCCATGATTGTGAAGGCGATGTAGAGAAGAGTAGTGAAGAGCAGCCCTTGCGAAGCATAGAGTGCAACGTAGCCAGCATCGACTACCAACCAGAGCGGCCAGCTGTCGTATTTTTCATAGACCATCAAAATCTGTGCAGCTAAACTTCCAAAGAGAAGGAAGGAATCAGGCAGCGCTGCAGTGGCGCCAATATCCTGCAAGACTGGTGCCAAGAGAAGCGTTGCACCGATAATGGCTAGAAGAGTGAGAGCTCGATATTTATTCTTAAATGGACCTGGTTTTGCACCGGTAACTTCCCAGCCAAACCAACCCATAATCGCGGCAGCGATGAAGACGATTTGCAGTAGAGCGCTAGCGAGAAGATCCCACTCCAAAAATAGGATGAGATAGAGCGAGCTACTGATTGCCCACCAAGGCCAGGTAATTCGCTTTCCAGTTATTCCAAGACCTACGCCGATAAATGAGGCGAGTGCGGCTACGAATTCGAGATATGAAACTTCATAGCCCCAGGCAGTAAAGAAGATTGATGACATATAGACCTCTTACATTCTCAGTTCGCATTACCGAACTGGTCAAACGGTCGAACTCTTAATTGAGTTCCTCTCAGCCACCGTGGCTCCCGTGGTAATGACTTTAGCGCATGCGGAGGAAAAGAGTCTGAATAAAAGCGATTCCAGCGACTCGAGCCCTGCGCCAGGTCGAGGTTGTTGCTCTCTTATTGAAGACGTCATAACCAATCGCTTCAATCTCATCAACAATTCCACAATAGAGCTCGCTCGCCGCACGGATACATGGACGAGAGATTGGATCGAGATAGTTGATTCCTGCCTCGGCAACGGCTTGAAGATCTCGTACCCGTGCAATCTGGTACTTAATTGCCTCCACAATCTGCGGTGTGAGTTCTCGCTTGAGGAGCATCGCTTCATCTACGCCAAAACGAGCAAGGTCATCGAGTGGCATATAAATACGACCACGGTCAATATCTTCACCTATATCGCGGATGAAGTTTGCTAATTGAAAAGCGGTTCCGAGTGCGGTAGCTGCTTCAATTGCACGAGGGTCGTTGTAGCCAAGTATCGGCAGCATCTCAAGACCGATAACAACTGCCGATCCATAGACATATGTCATGAGGTCGTCATAGCTCTGATAGCGAGTGACAGTCAGATCCATCTCCATCGAAGTCATGAATGCATCAAAGTACTCGAGTGGAATTGAATATGTCTTAACTGTATCCACCAGAGCACGACCAATGAGATCTTCGCTCTTGCCGGCGCGAAGATCTGCAAGAACAGAATCGCCCCAGGTGCGAAGGGCAACTGCCTTCTCTTCGGGTGAGAGCGTAGAAGCTAAATCATCAACAATCTCATCTGCATAACGTGCAAAGCCATAGAGAGCATGAACGGGTGGACGTTTTCTAGCGGGCAGAAGAAGCGTGGCTAAGTAGTACGTCTTTCCGTGAAGGGCGTTAAGGCGCTTGCACTCTTCATACGATTGCTCAAGCAGATCCGACATTTACTTAACTGGTCCCACAATGCGCTCTGCAGCTAGACGTCCTGAGATAAGGACCATCGGAACACCAACACCTGGCTGTGTTCCACTTCCTGCGAAGACAACATTGTCAAAGCCTGCTGCAATATTGCGAGGACGGAAAGGACCAGTTTGGAAGAAGGTATGTGCGCTGGCAAATGGTGCACCGCGTTCCATGCCCTGTGCCTGCCAATCGAGGGGAGTCGTCATATGTTCTGTCTCAATGGCATCGCCAAACCCGTCATATCCACGAGATTCAAGAACGCGGATCATCTCGTCGCGATAGCGCGACTTCTCCTTCGTCCAATCGATATCTGCATCAAGGTTTGGTGTTGGGAAGAGAACGTAATAAGACTCTTTACCAGCAGGTGCCAATGATTTGTCATCATGTGAAGGCACCGTGACGAGTACTGATGGATCAGTCATAAGAATCTTCTTATTAATGAGCTCATCGAAGACGCCATCCCATGACTCACCAAAGTGAATGTTGTGATGGGCAATGTGGTCATAATGCTTTGAAGAACCCACAAGAAGAGTCACACATGATGGCGAGTACTTGAGGCGCTTAATACTGAGCGGTTCTTTGCCAAGTAAATCTTTCCAGACAACCGGAAGATCTGGATTCATGACAATTGCATCGCACTCGTAGCGCTCACCTTTATCAGTGATTGCAGCAGTGACTCTTGAACCCTGCTTCTCAAGTGATGTTACAGATGAGCCGTAGACAAACTTAACGCCATGCTTCTCTGCCGCTGCGGCGAGAGCGCGAGGAACAGCATGCATTCCCCCCTTAGGGAAGAAGACGCCATTGACTGAATCCATATATGCAATGACTGCATAGATTGCAAGTGCCTGCTGTGGGCTTACGCCGGCATACATCGCCTGAAATGAGTAGACCTTCTGAAGACGTGGATCCTTGAGGAATTGATTGACCTTAGGCTGAAGATGTCTAAAGCCACCCAGTGCAATCAATCGAGCCAAGTTTGGCGTGAGCAAGTTAAATGGTGAATCGATATTGCGATCGATAAAGTCATTCATCTCATACTTGTAGAGCTTTGTAACAAAGTCAACGTATTCACGATATCCGGCAGCTTCGGTGGCAGAGACCTTCTCGCGAATCTCCTGCTCCATTGCAGCTGTATCTGCATGGACATCAATCTGTGAACCATCTGCATAGAAAGCGCGATAGAGAGGGGAGACCGGCATGAGCTCAAGCCAATCCTTCATATCTTCACCGACAGCGCTAAATGCATCTTGAATCAGTGAGGGCATAGTAAGAACTGTGGGACCGGTATCGAATGCGTAACCATCTTTGTTAAGTAAGCCATTTCGACCACCAGGAACCAACTCGCGCTCGATGACAGTGACATCGCGACCTGCGCCGGCAAGACGTAGCGCGGCGCTCAATCCCGCGAGACCTGCTCCTACTACTACGACTTTCTGAGATGGACCTTTGATGCGTGCAACCATTAGGCGCTCCGTTTTACCGCGCTCAGCGCGATGTAAGTGAGAAGTTCTCTCGATGATGGGTGGATAGAAGGATCTTCGATTGCTGCGAGTGATTCATTGGTGAGTTTCTCAATGAGATTCTCTACCTTTTCAACTGCTCCAGATGAGGTAATGAGAGCACGGAGCTCTTCAATCTTCGCTGGAGAGATTTCGGGTTGGCCTAAGTGGGCGAGAAGTTCTGCTCGTCCGGTGGCATCAAGGGATTCAAGTGTCATCGCGATAAGCACTGTGCGCTTACCTTCGCGCAGATCATCACCGGCCGGCTTTCCTGTTACTGCTGGATCGCCGAAGATTCCAAGCATGTCATCGCGTAATTGGAAGGCCTCACCCAGTGGCAAGCCATATCGCGAGAGCGCGTTGAGTAATGGCTCGTGGTTTGAAGGTGCGCCGATAACAGCACCAATATGAAGTGGGCGCTCAATTGTGTACTTGCCAGATTTATAACGAGCGATTCGAAGAGATCGTTCAGCGCTATAAGTTTTCTCGCCCGCTTCGCGGACATCGAGGTACTGACCTGCCATTAATTCAACGCGCATCTCATCATGAATCAGATGTGCGGCAAGGAGCGACTCGGTTGAGATTCCAGATGTGTTGAGCATCTGATCTGACCAGACGAGGGCAAGATCGCCGAGCAGAACTGCAGCGGCTTCGCCAAATTGAGTTGCTAAACCGTTCATCGCAGATGATTGGTGGAGATTTTCAAAGTGGCGGTGGATTGCTGGTTTGCCGCGGCGGGTATCAGATCGATCCATGAGATCGTCATGAATGAGTGCGCAGGCCTGCAGAAGTTCGAGACTAGATAGTGCGCGGATGATTTCGCGAGTAGGTGCAGCACCGGATGCAATCAAACCGGAGTATGCAAAGAGTGGACGTAAGCGTTTCCCGCCATCAAGTAAGAATTCATCGAGTGCATCGCAGACAGGGACGAGCTCTGAGGCGATAGATGTCAGGTAGCGGCGCTGGCCGGCAAGATAGTCGGCTAATTCGCCTCTGATCTCTGCCCGGACAGTTTCAATTCTCGCTTTGACCTCGGTTGCCACGCGGCAACGGTACCCTGACACCATGGAGATGCGCATGACGAACCGTTGGACCAGCGGCCAGCCGACCTTCTCCTTTGAGTTCTTCCCACCTAAAGATGCGGAAGGCGAGGCACGCCTCTAGTCTGC
>Ga0209230_10000048_pt1 | contig 44289 bp, 25 predicted proteins | sample LakOntMetagenome_FD_187467 | JGI IMG/M metagenome (GOLD analysis project Ga0209230, IMG submission 187467) | Freshwater and sediment microbial communities from Lake Ontario - Sta 18 epilimnion Metagenome (SPAdes) (version 2) | ecosystem: Environmental > Aquatic > Freshwater > Lentic | place... | reverse complement strand
TGTTTCAGTAGTAACTGTTTCAGTTACCGTGATAGTTGACGCAGTAACATTGGTAATTGTAAATGTGCCGCTGTTGCCAGTTGAGCCAGTAATATCAATTGTCTGCCCACTGTAAAAACTCAGTGTAGTAAAGTTTATTACACTGGTATTACTGCTAGTGATAGTTTTTGTAACAGAGTCAAAACTTAAAATTGTTCCTTGGGCACGGCAAGGATTTTCAATTAGTACAAAGTTTGTATTGGGAATCTGTATAACGTTTTCAACAATAACAAATAAATTCTGAGCGGCAAATGTACTGCCGCTTTCAACTAATGAAGGAGGTGCTGGGTTTAAAGGGCCAAAATGTCTTTCTTGATCATCACCTGGGCCAATTGTTTGTTGTGTTATACCTGTTGACTCTTTAAAACGTAGACTGCGCCAAGCATTGTTTTGACGAACTTCTACTTGATCGCTAGTGGTGTTATACCTCAACATGCCGTTAACTGGAGCAACGGGACGTTGTCCAACAAGGCCTTTTGGCATTAACAGGTTGTTAGTAGTGTCCATAACTATGCCGTCAGTCATGTCAACTTTAATACTAAAGTCTGTAGGACTTCTTCGGTTCAATACTTGTTGTCTTAGGTATCTCATTATACTGGCAGTGTGCTTACTGTTGCTGAAAGATTAGCAGGGACAGGACAGAATGCAACTATCTGATCTCCGTCATCTAATACTAATTTTTCTGTGTCAAAACTTACTGTTTCTCCTGCAGGTACAGGCATTGCATTAACAATTTGATTAACTGCGCCTACTGCTATTCCGCTTTTCTTAGCCCATAGTGTTAGATATGTTAGCCCGTCTTGTGGACTAGCAGGGTTATATGTTGCTGTGTTACAGATAATTAAAGCCGTAATAGCGTTTATACCGTTACTGGTGTAAATTACTGTGTTTGATGGTTGATCATCAATTAATGTACTTGTCAATGCCATATTTTCGTGTCCTTAAAACAACATGCTCCATAATAAAGATCTGTTTTTTCCAATTAATTCGTCCTGTGTTAACGTGTTAACAAAATACAGTCCTGTTTTTCCAGGAGTTCCATAACCTGTGTCAGGACTCTTTGAATAAACTTTTACATGTCCTACACCTGCGGTAGGATCTGCTTGGATATTTAACTGTAATGGACTGTCAACCTCAATATTTTTGCCTGCCGCCGGTACCAGTCTTAAATTGTCGCCAGCTGTTTGCGCACTGATAGTGTTGTTGCTAATTAATGTTTTGCCGTTTATATCTAACTGGGTATTCATGTTAAACGTAGTGGCATTAAATGTTGCTTTTACAACGTTATCAAATTTTAGTTTAATATTGCTAGTGCCGCCATCGAGACTAGTATCATATGCCTGAACCCCTGTATCAGATCGATATAAGCGATCAACAATAGCTATACCATTTGGATAACCTGACGAGTCTACGTATCTAGTTACCCACCCTCTAGTTACTAGCACATCTGGATCAGATCCGTTTTGTACTTGATCGTGATAGTTTGTAGTGCCTGTTACTGTTACAACGCCAGTACCTGCATTAATCAAACCAAGGTTGGAGCCACCTGTTGTGATACTGTTAGTTTTAATGCCGCGCATTAGTCCGTTGGTCAGTTTAAAACTAAATGTACCAAATGTTGTTGTGCCCAGCGTAGGATTATAATGATTTATAGTTTCATCAAATATCAATAATGCATCTAACGCAGTACCTCGATCTATTTGAATTCCTGATGTCTGTAGGGTAACACCTGCGCCAGTTTCACCGGAATTCAAATAGATAATGTTATCCTTAACATTAAGGGTTTCACTTTCTACTGTTGTAGTATTGCCAAGAACGGCCAAATCACCTGTGACAACTACTCTACCAGTTTGATTACCGGTATCTAGAGTTATAACGCCTCCAGTTTGTACTTGAAGCTTATAGTTGTTTTCGCTGACTTTAACTATTCTTGACATTACTGTATTGCCTTAATTATTGATTGGCTATCTGTACACTGCCGGCTGCGGCTGCATCAAACGACCACGGTGCGGCAGTTCCTGTGGCAAATGCAGTTCCTGCAGATGAAGTGCCGCCGTGTGTATTTGCTACTGGAACTAACACTGCTTTACGGCTAGTTAATTTACTAACTAGATATGTTCCGCCAGCTACGTCTGTGGCCATGATTGACATTTCGTTAGCACCTAAGGTTCCGTCGGCTGTGGTAACTAGTTGACAAATTGCTGTGCCGTCCGATGTTTGAACTTTGTAACGTGTAGTGCTTACTTGTTTAATAACATCGCCTGTAAGTACTTCAGTACCTGCTCCGATTTGTGCTTCAGCTTTAATACCGTTTTGGCGAGCACTTGCGCCACTGGTTAATGTTGCCACAGGAGTAGCACTACCTGTACCACCAGCTACGCTACCAGCAAATGTAATTGTTGGAGCACTAGTGTAACCAGAACCTGCTGATACTACTGTTACTGTGTAGGCAGTTGCGCCTGTTACTGTAACAGACAGTTCTGGTTTTTCACCGCCAGTAATGTCTGGCGCACCAATGCTGCCTGCTGGTATTGTGTAAGTACCGTTTACTAAATCTGCTAGTGTACCTGCAGGAGCTGTTACGCTGGCTACTGATTCGCCACCTGTGTTTGCTGTTCCAAAATCTTGAAGATTAGTGTTAGCGAAATATTTTTTGTTTAATGGACGTCCCATTTGTTTCTCCTTAAATTGACGTTCTAGGTCTACGCAGTGGGGTACTGCATAATATCTGCACTGTGCAGATCGACGTAGTATTTATGCGATCAAGAGAAAGGGCTCCGAAGAGCCCTTTGTAATTAACGTACCCTAAGGTAAGTTGATTAGCTGAATACTACGTTAGATAGTGTTACTGTACCTAAGTAGTCAGCCGCGTTACCTAGAGATGAAGCTGTATTTGACAACTCAACATAACCATAACGTGTCATGAATGATACGACTGGTTCGAATGTTGATGGGTCAAGAACAACACCACTGCTCATCAATGGAATGTATGGGCAATAGAATGCTGCCGCATCACTCTCGCTAGAACCTTTGTAACCAACTAAAATTGTATCGTTAGAAGCGTATGTGTTAACATAAATCTTCATAGCGTTGTTTAGTGTACCAACAAACTTGGTGTTTGTAGGTGCTTCAAAAGTTCCTTCTGTTGTTCTTGCGAACGCAGAAGTTGTAGCAGATTGTAAAACAGTCAATGCTGTTGGGCTAACAACTGCCCAGTTACCAGCACCACGACGTGTGCGCTGAGCGATAGTGTTAGAAACACGGTTGATTAGAACGGCCAATGCGGCATGCTCATCACCAACGAATGTTGCTGTACCACTAACTGCGGCTTGGTTGAAAACCTGTTGGTTCTGTGTACCAGCTAAAGTTGTTAGAGATGCAATGATCTCTTGATCGATCTCAGCTGTGATCTCTTGTGCAAGAGCAGCCATGATTTCTGCTTCAACGTCAATGCCTTGTTGGGCTTGTGCGTCTTGAGCAGCCTCGAAAGTCCAGCGAGCTGATAACTTACGTGTCTTAGCTTCAACTGTTTGTTTCAAGATTTGAATGCTCATCTTGTTACCAGCGGCACCTTCAAGAGCGGCTGTTGCGGCAGCTTTTCCTGTTGTTGCGCCAGAATAAGATTCTGCAATTTTGAATGGGCTTAGAGCTTCTTCACCAGCTGTGGCGCCAGAGTTACCAGCATTAAATGTATCGCTGTAGCGAACTCTTAATGTATGGATCTGACCAACTGGACCAGTCATTGGTTGTACACCAACCAACTCGTTAGCGATAACTGTTGGCATAACACGACGGATTACTGGAAGAATCACGCGGTTCAATGTTGCGACGTTGCCGGCAGAGGTAGAGCCTGCGGATGCTGTTTCTGCTAGATACTTACGAGTGTTCTCTAGCGTACTTGCCATCACAGATCTCTTGGTGCCTTGTAAGCCTTCTAATAGGGCTTCTTTGGTTTCTGCCCAACGGCTTGATAGTAGTTCTGACATTTAAATTCTCCTTAAATTTTAAGTCCAGCGAGGCGGCGTATGTCTACTATGTTGCCGTCATTCTCACTGCTACGAGTGCTGTTGGTAATTTCTTTATTACCTGTTACTTCTTTTGCCTCTACTAGTGCCTGTTTTTTCTGCGGGGCTTTACCGTCTATGACAGCCGGTAGATACTTTTCAAAGCTCTCATTGAGCTTTGCAGTTTTCACGCCTTCCATTAATTCACCCATGATATCTTTTTGTTCCTTACTTAAAGGAGCAAGAAGCTCATTCATGATATCTTTGCGTACTTGGGCTTCTTTCAAAGCCGCAATTTCTGCTTGTTTGCTTTCTATTACTTTTTGCGCCTTAACTACAACAGTATGTGCTTCGTTAATTTGCGATGATTTTTTGTCTATGACTTTGAGCAATTTTGCAGTTTCTGACTTCTCATTTAGATAACTGGTGCTGTATTCAGAAGCAAAAGCTTCAAATAACTTGCGACCAAAATCTGCGCGACGAGCTGCTTCGATGTCTTCTTTCAATGAAGTAATTTCAGAAGTTAAGTTCTGAGTTACTACACTTTCGACCATCTCTGCGGCACGTTTTACAAACTTTTCTTTTACCTGTTTGATTTGTTCACGACCTTCTCTGACTAAGCGAACTTTCGTTTCTGCCAAGTCTTGTTTGTCTTTGTAAAATTCTGTAATTTCTTGAGCCAAAGCTTCAATTACGAATTGTTCTAGTTTGCCAAATTTATTAACCATTAACTTCTGATCTTCGTGAAGCTCTGCAACTTCAGATGCCAGTTGGCGTGTTACAAATTCCTTCATAACACCTGTATCTGCTTGCATTTTCTTAGCATATTTGATTTTCATCTCTGCTAATTGCTTACGATCTTCTGAAAATTCGTTAATTTCTGTCGCTAGTTGTTCAGAAAGCATTCTGTCAATAGCGTCAACCATAACATTTTTGTCATGATCATACTTTTGTGCAAACTCTTCTCGTAACTGCTGAGTAATTTCGTCACGGCTTTCTGAGATTCGTGAATCCCACGCCGCTTGAATACTCTCTTTGATCTCTTCCGAAATCACATTGTTTTCAAATAAACTTTTTAGTGCATCCAACATGTGATTCTCCTTTTATTGGAGTTTGTTTATTATTGATAATAAACTCTCTTTGAGATATTTTTGTGCTTTAGGATCGCCTTTCACCTCTTGCGCTATACGCAAGGCACTATAACCACCACGACTGCTCATCAGGTGTTCATAGATTGGTGTAGGATATGCGCCAGGAGCACTAGGTTGAGCCACCATATCTACTGTGATGATCTCAAAATCTGACACTTCACCGGATCCGTCATCTTTGACGTTTCCGGATCCGCGTGAACTTACTCCTAATTTCACACCACTTTCTAACATGGTGCGAATTAGTTGTCCCATTGGTGTAGGCAAAATTTTCAATTTGCCATAACCGTTTGGCCCGTCCATCCACATATTAACAATCATGTGACTTACACGGTCCAAATTTATCTTTAGATCGTCTGGATGATCTACTTCTCCGAGAACACTGTAACCGTTTTGAATCTGATCGTTCAGGGTTTTGACAGCCTTGCCAATCTCATTCACAGGATATACACGCTGGTTAGCGTTGCGGATACCGCCCTGTATACAAATACCACTCATATACAGGCTTTTTCCATCCTTGTCGTCAGACTCGACAACAATCTTCGCTTCAGTGAAGCTTAGGTTTTCTCGGAGATGATTTCTCATCTTACTTTCTTGATCCAATCAAGCTCTTTGAGTTAGCTCCATTGTCTCCGGTGCCTTTCTTCTCTGCGCCGTGACCTTTTGGAACTGACTTTAGCTTTGTTGCTGACTTAGCACCTGGCACATTAACGTTGCCTGCATTGTCTTCTTTAGTAGAAGGATTTGCTAAACCGCCTTGTGTACCGCCTTTACCGCCATCAGCACCTTTTACGATATTAGCAGTTGTGCCGCCCATATCGTTCTTGCCTGCTACAATAGACTTAGCGTTAGCGCCGTTATCGCCCATTTTAGCTGTAGCAACTTTTTCAACGTATTCACGAATCATTGATTCTTCTACGTCATCATCTTCGTCTTCTGCTTCTTCAAAAGCAAACTCGTCTACTTTAGGGTCAGCTTCAATATCACCCATGAAGTCATCAGTAGCATCACCACCAATGTCTCCGCCAAACTCATCGCCTTCGTCGCCCATGTCATCCATGTCGCCACCGGCCATCAGTTCTTCAAATTCTGCTTTGAGTTCTTCTAGAGCATCTTCTAGATCTAAAATACGATCTGTCTGCTCGTCGTCACTCATATCATCGCCCATGTCGTCTCCGCCCATGTCGTCTCCGCCCATGTCGTCTCCGCCCATTTCTGGCTCTTCGCTGTCTTCTTCATCATCAGCGGCTTCAGTTGGAAGTTCTTCCATACTTTCATCAGTAGGTTCTTCTTCTTCCATTCCTTCAGTTGTCTCTTCTTGATCGAAGTCTGACTCTAAAAGGCTTTCATAAATTTCGCGTGACTTTTCTACGACGATGTCGTGGAATAGTTCTTTTGCTTTTTCGGTTTCTTCATTGATTAGAAGCTCGAGCATCTGCTCGAATTTTTTACGATCAGTCATGTGATTCTCCTGTGTTTATTAGTTACAAGGCTGTAGTATATTTACGCTAATGTTAAAAAACAGCGTAGATATACCTAAAAAATAGGTGTTTTTTAAATTTTTTAGGCTGCAGGAGGGGCTACTGGAGTAGCATACATAGAATTTATAAATTCTAATTCACTCTCCTGTTCTAAAAAATGTGCTTCACTAGATTTACGTAATTGATTAATCATTTTTAAAGTAAGTCTAGTTTTGCGAGTATCTGATCTAACCAGCTGATCAGAATCGCGACTAGCATCATAACGAAGATCGTTAGAAACTTTTCGCGTGTCGGGATCAATGTAAAAGAGTTCTCGCAGTATCATATTAATATTTAGCCTGCGGGCGGTGTAGCTGGACCAGCTGGAGGTGTTGGTGTTGCAGACATTGCACCTGGTTCTTCTGGTGCCATATCATCTGGACCTGTAAGGTCTTCCATGCCACTTAGATCACCTTCAATGCCTGCGGCACTTAGTCCTGCTGAACGTAATTCGCCGGCAGCGTCAGTATGTGTTGGTTGGCCTTTGCCTTGTTCTTCGCCCCACATACGTTCATTTTCTGCAATCTCTTCGTCGGTTAATCCTAAGTATCTCTTAAGCGCAAATCGTTTACTGATAAAAGGCAGTGCTTGTACTGTGTTAAACGTGTTAATACGTTCAGAATCAACGGCTGCTTGGCGACTACTTGCAAAGTTTAATGGCGGATTAAAGCGTAATTCAAACAGATTACTGTCAATGTTTACGCCTCTAGAGTACATGTAAAGTTTAAATTCTTGATCAAAAATTCCTTGAATTAAACTTTGTAAACGTTCGCAATACTTGTTAAAACGCAGTTCTTGAATGTATGCAGTACCCACACGCCCGTCATTAAATGACGCTTGCGAGTCATCTGCACCTGTTGGTAAGTAGCTACTTGGTATACGTAAGCCACGGAATAACTTGTTAGTAAAGTACTTTAAATCGTCAATTTCACCTAGATTTGTACCACCCGGAAGTGTTTCAACTTTGCTGCCACGACCTTCTGCTGTCTGCGGAAAGAAGTAATCTTCGTTGATACTTAATGGATTGTAAGCTGAATCAATAACATTTGCACCGCCGCCTGTTTGGCTAGGAATACGTCTTTGATGGATTTCATTCTTAACACGCTCTACAAAGGCCATGGCCATGTGACTTGGCATATTACCTACGTCAATATGGAATACTCTGCGTTCAGGAGCACGTTGTATACGATAGATTAAGATAGCATCTTCAAGCAGTTCTTTTTGCTTGTAGACTTTAAAAACGTTTTCTAATAAACTATTTCCAAAGGGAAAGTTATTGTCTAGGCCTTCACTTAAACTAATATGTATGACGTGTTTTGAGTCAATTGCATACTCACCTTGATCCATTCCAAAGCGAGTAGAGTTGGCTTGTGGGTATGCACCTACAGCGCCTCTATTGGCTGCTCCGCCTGATACATAATTGCTTCCGCCTTGCCCGCCACCGGGATTTCCACTTTTAATACTGGTAGTAATTTGTGTAACTATTAGGTCTTGAAAGTTTGGATTTACATCTTTAATAATGTATTGTTCTGGCTTTTTGCCGTCACTTTCATTGACAATAATCTTAATAACTTTGCCCGGATCTACATAAACCCATTTTTGATTTTCTGGGTCGCGAATGAAAAAAGTATCACCAAACTTAAACACGTTTCGTACAATACGAAAAATTCTAGTTTCAAAGTTTTGTAATTTACTCCAGTGCTGTAGATACTCGCTTAGTATACGAACTTCACTGTTAGTTGCTTTATGCTTCCAACTTATATTAAATGCACTTTGTCCATCTTTGATCTTTTGTGTGCAGAATTCAGCAAGAATGTCCAGTGCCGCATTAATTTCTGGATCACTATCCATTGTTTCGTATTGCTGATATCTTTCTAATCTATTTGGACTACCTGTGTAGACATCTGGCAAATAACTGGCGTAGTTGGCGCGAGCTGGTCCTGGATTACCAGAACTCCCAACGGGTGAGAAGTTAGAGTTTCCTCCTCCAACTGGAACTGGTGTAAAGTATTTTTTCCAAGACATATTATGAGAATAAGTTTCCGTTTAGATCTCTAGTTGCTCTCACTGCCATACCTGTATTTTCAGCAGATGTGGCAGAATGCGCTATGAGTTCAAGTATGTTAGTATTTAACTGAACTAATTGGTCTTTAAGATCATTTAGAGTAGCACCTGAGGCCTCTTCAGGTTGCGCTCTAGTCATCATACTTTGTTTTTCTTCTGCTGACAGGGCCGCTGGTGATGCTACTGATTTGGCTATTTCTGCACCAAAAGCATCATAATTAATATCAAACTTTGAGTTCTCTGCGGCATTGTCATTAGTGGGAGGATTGATGTTTTCAAATGCAGACATTGGACTTATAGATGCTAGCTCACTAGTCAGCACATCAAAATCAGGCATTGCCTGCTCTATGTCTTCAGTTTTAGGTAAACCGGCTGTGAATAGACTAGACATATCTGGTATTAATGATTCCATCTCTGACATTTCAGGAAACTTTTCTGCAAATATATCTGTAAAATTTGGCATATCTACAGTCATACTACTAAACATTGCACTGAAATCTGGCATCTGACTTTGTAATCTTTCTTGCATCCCTGAAAACATGTTGTTCATATCGGCAAATGGATTTTGCTTTTTAGCATCTTTTCCTATGTCAGCTACTTTGTCTGTTGGGATTACTTCGCCCGCCTGTTCAAATGTTACTAGTTCAGGACCTTCTTCACCTACCCAATATGGTTCTCCTGGGACAACCGGGCCGCCGTCAGCCCGCCTTTGTCGGTCGGGTATTTGGCTTGTAGAAGGTCGACTAGCACCGCCGGCAGCTTCGCCAGTAGTTGCTCCATTAGCTAAATTTCTTAATTCTCGTGCTAAGGTTCCGGCGCCATCTGCTATGCCACCTACTATTGTTGCATCTTTAGGTGCTTCTGGACTTGTTCGGTCTACTCGTCGGCCATCTGGCAGTGTTACTTTAGGATCTAATACCTGATTAAGTTTGACCGATTCTGTTAGTTGTCTACCTGCTTTGTTATTGAGATCCATTAAAAGATCGGCAGTCTTTTTTGCTTCTTGAAATATTCGTTCATTTACTTGATTTAATGCAGTACTAATTCCTGCGCCTTCGATCGGTTGCCCGCCAGGTGTTACTCGTAACGTTTGTTGTTTTGCGGCAGCTTCTCTTGAAGCTTGGAGTTCTGCGTCACTAGGCGGTTTTTCACCTGGTGCCTTTCCAACTCCGCCTGCTGTTGCGGCTGCTGTAGCACGACCTTTTAACTCAGCGTTCTGTGCCATCATTTCACGAGCGGCATCTCCTGTAGCACTTCTATCAGTTTTTACTTGTGCAAGGAAAGCTTCACTTTGCTGATATCTAGCTACTGCGGCTTTGGCGTCATTCATTGCGGCTTCAGCTCGAGTTTTTTGTTCTGCGGTTACTGCACTTTTCTGCAATAGAACAGCTTCTTCAAGTTGGCGACCTGCTGGACCAAGAGCTGCCATTCTATTAGCACCTTCTTGGGTGCGTATACCGCCTGTAAATAGTTCGTCAGTTAATTTACTAACAGTTTCACCTAAAGGTCCTAATTTGAGCTTTAAAAACTCGTAACGATTAGTTGCATCTTTATCCATGCCCATTAGTTCAGCTTGGACCATTACATTTTCTTTGTCCTTGGCCAGCTTCTTCATTTGCTCGTCACGGCTAACACCAGTTAATCTAGCAACTTCGTTCATCTCGCCAGACAACCTAACAGTGTTCTCTAGCATTTCCTCTCTGGCTTTTTTATCGTTAAGATCTATGCCTCGACGGTCTTTTAAGGCAACCATGGCAAGATCGGCAACTTCTTGCTGAGTAGTACCGGCACGTTTCATTTGCTCGATAAACGGTACTGTTTGTAAATCTCTGGAAAATCCTAGAACGTTTTGTGCGGCGCCGTTCATAGTCAAGCCAACCCCAGAATAAGCTGTTCCACTTTCTCTTATTATTCTGTTAAACTTTTCTTGGTCAACTCCACTATCAACTAGTGCTTTGTTAGCTCTTCCTAAATCGCCAGCAAAGTCAACACCTGCATTTCCTGATAGTTTTAAATTTTCATTAGACCGATTTATCTGTTGGGCAATAGCTGTAATTTCGCCGCCAAGTTTTGGAAAAACTGATGAGAAGACGTTACCTACAGCACCAATAGCCGTTGAAGCGTTTGCACTATTTGTAGCCAAGTCTTTAACAAATCCTGCGGCTTCTTTTGCCGCTGTTCCTAAAAAGTTAACTCCGGTAGTAGCAATACCCGATACCGCGCCTTGTGCGGCACCGCCACCTCCGCCACCTGGTGGCCCTCCACCAAAATTTCCAGCGGGTCTTAGCTCTTTGGCAAAATCTCGCAGGACATCCTGCATTTCAGCTTTGGTTATTGACATAAAAAAATCCAAGAAAAGTGCGTATATAAATACACTAACTTATATTTATCTGGAGATAACAATGCCCCAAAATCCATTACAAAAGTTTTTTAGACAACCTAAAATCTTTATTAGCCTACCGAGCAAGGGTGTATACAATGTACCCGGATCGATTCAAGGAGATATTAATAACTTGCCAGTGTACGGCATGACCGGAATGGACGAAATTATTATGAAGACTCCGGATGCTATGATGACAGGTGAAGCCACTGCTCGAGTAATTGAAAGTTGTTGTCCTGCAATTAAGGACGCTAGTCAGATTTCAAATATTGATACTGACATTATCTTAGCGGCTATTAGAATTGCCACATGGGGAACACATATGGCTGTTACTCATAACTGCCCAATGTGCGAGCACGAAAATCATTATGATGTTGACTTAACTAAAATTATTGATCATTTTTCTAGTGCTACATTTAATACAACAGTGGTATTGCAACAGTTAACAGTTAAACTTCAACCATTATCGTTTAAACAAGTAGCAGAGTTTGCGTTAAAAAACTATGCTATGCAAAAAACACTGCAACAGGTATCAAGTATTGAAGATGACCAAGAACGTCAAAAGGTTTTAGAAGATCTGTACAATCAGCTAGCAACAGTTAGAAATGAAGTATTTGCACTAGGAATAGAGAGTATACAAGCCGATGGACAAGTAGTTACACAGCGAGATTTTATTGATGAATGGTTAAAAAATTCTGAAAAAGATACATTCGATGCTATTAAACAAGTAATTGAAAGCAACAACAATGCATGGCGGACTCCTAACATTCCTGTGCAATGTGAAAACTGTCAAGCTGAAAATACAATTAGAGTTGAAATGGACCAATCAACTTTTTTCGGCAGCGCCTGATCGAGTTATCAGATGATAAAATTTCTGAATATTTGATTGGGCTAGAAAACGAAGTAAAACAATTTAAACAAACATTGTTTAGGACCAGCTGGTACATGCGCGGTGGTGTAACCATGGAAGATCTTCTGCATGTCTACAGCTACGAAGATCGTGAAATGCTATATGCAATTATCAAAGAAAATATCAACACCACCCAAGAAACTAGGATAGCATTTATTTGATCATTCGTAGATCAATTCGCCCCATTTGTTTCGGCGCATGTTTTTTGGAGTAAACTTGTCAGGAAAATTAGCACGGTAGTCTTTAGTATCATCACGCTGTCCTGATGGCAGAGTAGCTAATTCTGATGGGGCATTTGGATCAGGCTTTGGTTGACTAGTAGCATTACGGTCAGTTTGGCTTCCTGGTGTAGATCCTGCACCTGATTGTGCCGGAGCAGTTGTTGGTTTTGTTAAATCTTGAATCTTATGAATCTTTTTATTATGTTTCTTTTCTAATTCTTGTTTAATAGTTGCTTGATCAAGATCTGCAGGTATATCATCAAATGTACTAGTAGTTCCATCAGTCCAAGTAATTTTAAAAGTTTTTTTAGTAGACATTGTTTTTATTACCTCTTGACTTTAGACCAATCAACTCCGCTAGATCCCACTGCGTCGGCTGCAGGCGCAGTGCTTTGAGCTGACGTACTAGGTTGGGCTTGTGGAGCACTACGTTTATCTGAACCAGTTACTAAGGAACCACTAGTCACAGCAGTTTCAAGACCTCTGTATGTGTTAATTAATGCTTCAACTTCTTCCCAAGAATCAAACGGAGCATCTGGTTGAATAACATTCACATTAATAGTTTGTAATATTGAACTGTTCCATACTAGATCATCTAATAGTTTATGAAATCTTTGATTTCTAGACATTTCATAAATGATAGCCGCTAACGCAACATCACCAACTCTACTCAACATCTGCACCAATCGTTGAGCGGCAGCATTTCCTTTTAGTCCTGCGAGACGCCCAAGCCAGTTTTTAAATTTATCAACTTGCTTGGCAACAAGTCCAGTAGCGCCACCTACGAGTTTGACAGTTCCCCCCAACGCAATAGCCGCAATAACTTTTGAAGAATAAATCATTCTAGCAGATCCGATAGCTTGATTGGCATCTGCCAAAGCCTTTTCTTTATCAGCGTCGCTGACAGTACTGTCTTCTAAAGTTTTAACAAGGTTTTTTCGTATATTCTGTTCTGTTGCTACGTAATCGTCCCATATATCATCTAAACTCCATGCAACAACAGAGATTGATCCCCACTTTGCTATAACGTCTAATGCTGAAAAGAATTTTTTAGCTTTATCTTTTACAGCTTCTTTAACAGCGGCAGCACCTGCTTTGATATCTCGTATAAGTCCTGCTCGCTCAGCTTGTCTAAAAGCCTTGACTGCTTCTTTATAGGCAGCATTCATAACTTCACGATCGGCAGCTAAAACAGGATCTCTAATCACGTTGATAGGCATGGATACTCTAATGTTACCTGCTTCTAACATCTTAGCAGACCATGCTTCCGCTAACTGTCTAGCAGCCTGATTCTTAGCACTGTTACCTAGAGACCATGCTACACCTCTAAGAATTTTGTTAAGAAACCCTACAGCTTCACTAGAGGGTGCTTCATTAATAATATCAAATACTTTCATACCTGTTCCAATATATAGAGTATTTATTAAAGAAGAACTACGTTCTTCTGTGTTTATCGCTTGCGCTCAAACACATTTCATTTATATTAACTGCGAAGCAGTTTAAATATTATCTAGATTGTTCAGTCACACTTAGCCCTTGCGGGCTAAAGTTTGGACATTATCTGAGTTGAACATGTCACTTAGCGTTAACACTACAAGTATTGCTACTAGCTTAGGCGGTCATCCTGTACCTAATCGTGCTGTCTTTTGACGGCGGTGTGCAAATATACGCTAACATACGGGCACACGTAGGGTATTTCTCCCTTCTTTTAGCCTTTTAAATTCTTTTTAAACAGCAAAACCAGTTGTGTATAGGCATATCTGATCACGTCCTGTAAAGGATAGTTGCTGAGTACTCTTAACGGCGAGAGATTTCCTTACCCCGAGACATCACCGAGGATTTGGGCGCACGAAATTGGCCTGCGCTGAGCGTTAACCGTTTAGTTGTCGGCCTTTGATGTGTGAACCGTGTACACGAACCTGTATGTGACCGTTGTAGTAGTCGTCACTTTCCAGTACTCGTCGTGTGAATTGTTCACGAGCCTCTATGTATGAGCATTCAGCCTTGCTGGTACAGTAGTATAATATTTCTCTTGTGAAATTATCTGCGCCTAGATCTTGTACGTCTTTGTTTAATTGGTCGTTTGAGCCATAGTATTCCGGCCAGTCAGAATCAATTTTAGATCGAATCCTCTTTTTCTTCTTGTTGCCGTTTTTAAGTTTTACTGTTTTATATGTGGTTTTACTAAACTTTGCTAGTTTCTTGCCTATATATTTGCGACCAGTGATGTTATTAGTGATGCAGTAGACGAATCCAATATACTCTTCAGATATAGTTTCGACTATTGTGTTTTGATAATACCATGACATCAACTAGTTAGTGTCTTTGGAGCCTGCCTTGTGTTGTTTTTGAATACGCCTACGTGCCTTTTCTTCTGCCATTTCTATATTTCTAAGCCTACGCCAGTCCATGATCACTGCTCGACGCTGATCACATAGTTTTTTAATTTCAAGTAGCCAGTGTCTGGTGTCCATACCGGCTCTTTTGGTCCCCTCATTCAACCAACGTTGATTAGCTTCAAAGTACTGCCTAAATGCTGTGAGCAATTCTGCATGTATCTCTTCGTCCTTGGGGAGCATACTCACTCAGTAATCTCCAAGTCGTTAGCATAGCTGGTAAAGCCATTTTCTTTAATAACTTTGAGTACATTGCTGACACGCCCGATCAATTCATCTTTGTGACTGATTAGATAGATGTTCTTGCGTCTTTCACGGCCCATCTTCTTAAGCACAGCCAGTGCGTTTTCAACACCTGACGCATCAAGCCCGTTATCAATCAGCTCGTCAATAAACAACAAGTTGATCTGCTGATACAAACTTTCCCACACATCACGGAATGCCCACGACAATCCTAAGATTAAGCGATTCCTTTCTCCCCGTGACAGGTTATCAAAGTCTAGATCCTGCCCCAGCTGTGTGATCTCAACAGTGAGATCGTTTTGGAATGACACAGTGTGCGGCAAGCCCATCTTGTCCAGATAGTAGGTAAGTCTGTTGTTGAGATACGCCAAGTTCTGATCAATGATCTTCTTGCGGATAAAACTATCCTTACTGGTCAGCAACTTGAGCAAAAATTCTTGATGATCTTTAACGCTGGTTAGTTCGTTTACATTGTCCCATGACACTTCTTGTAGCGCAGTTGCAGTCAGCTCATCAATTTGTTCTTGATAGGGATCTGTTTCCCCAGCTTTGATAGTCAGCTGTGTTTCCAACGTGTTTAAATTATTCTGATGCTTGAGTGCTTCTTCCACAGTGTCATAGTAAGTATTGGGTTTGACTAATTCGGTGTCTTCACCTATCTCATCTGTGATCTTTTTAAGGTCTGCGGCCACTTTGTCTGCGTACTTTTGTGCTTCTGCTAAGTGCTTGGTCGCAGTTGCTGACATTTCTTCATGCTTGTGATCATGTAGATCTTGTTCGCAAGCGTGACATTTCTTACCGTCTAAGGCGGCAAGCTCGCTCGCGTATTTTTTTACGCTTCGCTCCGCTTGCGCTGTCGCGCTTTCTAGCGTTGCTCGTTCTTTGTTTAGACTTTTGATACGAGCAGAGTGTTCTAAATATTGTTTAAGTTGAGTATGTGCTTCGAGTTCCGTAGCAATATCTACATTCTCAAGTTCAATAATAGCCCTGCCAATCTTTTCTAACTCTGTATCATGCTGATTATTCCATGCACGTTGTTTAGAACTTAACGCATCAATACTTTGTTGGATCTTTTCGTTGGACTTTTTAGTAGCTTCGATGTTTGCAGACTCTTGCGTGATAGCATCTTTGGTAGTCTTAATCAATTCTCTTAGTTTTTCTGCTTTCTCACTGAGTAATGTAATACCTAACAGTTGTTCAATGATCACTCTTTGATCATTTGCTTTCATACTAAGGAAAGGTTCACTATAAGTGTTTAATGCTACAAGATGTTTAAACATCTCGTGACTCATACCTAGCAAATCATCTAGGTCTTTTTGCGTTTCGCGCATGTCACCTTGACTATTATCTTCTGATTCGTCTGACTCTTGTTCTTCGTCGTTAACATAGAACTTTAGAATGTTAGGTTTACGTCCTCTCTCAATACGATAATTGATAGAATCTTTATCAAAAGACAAGGTGACCAACATGTTTTTATTGTTGATCTTGTTAATTAAGTTGTCTTTTTTAATATTAGTTAGAGCTTGACCGTATAGCGCATAACTTAGTGCGTTGATAATTGTAGTTTTACCAGTGCCGTTACGGGCTCCGCTGTCATCACCGCCCATATCTAAGTTTTCACCTAGTACTAATGTTAACGTACCTTTGTCAAAGTCTACTGCTTGAGTTTGGTTACCCACACTCATAAAGTTTTTAACAGTTAAGTCTTTAATTTTTATCATGTAATGTAGTTTATAGACCGCTATAAATTTCTAATAGTTTATTTTTGTCAAACGTATCGCTTTCAATATTGATAATCTGATTGGACACAATTTGATCAACTGACTCGAACGCTTGAATATCAATATTAGTATTGATTTCAGCTTCTTTCTTTTCAGCAATCAGCGTAAGTTCACGGATATCGTAGTCAGAAATAAACTTTTCTTTAATAAAACTTGCTTCTTCGTAACTAATGTCAATGTCTAGTGTAACACGTAAGTGTTGCTTGGGCAATATCAATGTGTCCGCTTCGTCGATCAATTGACTTAACTTGACTGTACGGAATGTAGGTTGACTAGGCCAGCTGTAATATTGAGGCTTTCCGTCCCATTCTAGTATCATCATTCCACGTTCATCATCCCAAGCATCTGCATAGTTGTGTGGAAAAGCATTACCAATATAGATCATATTAGACTTTTGTTGTCGTTTATGAAAGTGCCCGCTAAACCCTAGCTCGTAAGATTTAAAATTTTCTAAATTAATTTCACCGTGATCGGGCATCTGTACCATAGCGTTCATAAAGAAGTTAGGCAATTCAAAATGACCAAAAATATATTTGCCACCCTTTTTGCCTACAGTTTTCCATTCTTCCCCAACAAGCCAGGGGCAGAGTGTAACGTCTCCAATAGTAGTAGGCTCATGTACCACAGTGATACCAGGAATATACTTTCCAAACTCCACAGAGTGAATGTCTCGTTTGTCCTTGTAATACAAATCATGATTACCAGGAAAGAAGTAGAACTGATCAAACGCCTGCCCCAACTTTTCCAAGGCCCTGAGGCTATAATCCATTGTAGTAATATTAAGGCTATTACGGTTATGGTGCCAATCACCCATAAAGATACCTGTATCACACCCTTCCTCCTTTGCTTTGGCAATATACCAGTCTACAAAATCTTCACAGTCTTGGTTATGTGTAGAACTATTTGATTTTAATCCAAAGTGAATGTCCGTAAAACAGGCAACTTTCTTAAACAAATTACTCATCAGTTGATCCTTCATAGCGTTTAACAGCCGCCGCATGTTCACCAGCACCTGTTCTGCTGTAGCTTGGATTCATGCCGTTCATTTCTAGTATGTCATCACGGATGTTTTGATTGCGCTTTTCAATATTAATGACCCTAACAAAACTATTAGTAACCGCGGCAGTAAAATAAGCAAATGGGTTATCTGATTTACTCTCATCAAACTGTAGACCAATCTGTGTAAGTTGTAAGATTGCCTGACCACGCATTTCATCATTGTAGGTATATCCACGAACGTTACCTCTAGTAGCATATCTTTCGCACAGTTTGATCATCATACGGGCCAGCGTAGGAGTAATACATCCTGCGTCTTTATCAAACGTACCTGTTTCTAAATCACCCTTCCAATGACTTTTACCTACACAGACTAACTCGTCTTTGTCATTAAACTTCCAGTGTTGGAATGGTGGAAAATTTACTTTGTCATGACGATCTGCTGTGCTCTTTGGGTTACGTTTTCTAATTCCGTTAACTGGCACATGTTCGTAAGTCATAATACGAAATACTACATCGGTTTTTACTATCTTCTTATAATCAACTTCGCAGTCTGCTTGTTTAACTTTTTCACCTGCGCTTTTTCTTGCTTGATATGCTTGTTCGCCCTGTCGTTTAGCACGATTACGTTTAGCTTCTGCTATAGTACGGATATTAACTTTGTCAACATTAGGAAGAATAAGGTCATATTGATGGTATTCAGGGCTGGTAAAACTACAATATGATGTCTTGCTTCTATGTATTTCTAACAACATATCCTTGTTGTTTAGATAGTTAACTTTGGGGGTTGGTGTCATTAAATTGATCCTCTTTGATATATTATAAACTACGCAGATAATTTTGTCAAATAAATACTAGCCAATGGAGAACATTATGGGGATATTTGATAATGCTGCCGGACTAACATCTAAAATTGGTGCCGCACAACAAACTTTTGGGGCACTTGGTGGCGCCAGCAGTGTGGCTAGTAATTTGAGTTCAGCCTTGGGCCAAGCCGCAAACGGCAATTTTTTAGGTGCAATACGAGCGGCAAATTTGCCAGCCGCTGGTGAATTAGTTGGCAATGTAATGGCCGCAGTATCGCTATTCAGCAGTGACAACAATAGTTCAGATTGGCGAGTAAGATTAAGTATGCCATCGTGGCCTGCATTTAGTACTAGTCCAGCATTACGACCTTTAAAGGATGCAGGCGGATTAGTATTTCCATATACTCCTACAATTAATATTGAATCTTCGGCCAAGTATACTCCTGTAACACCAATACATTCAAATTTTAGCTTTCAAACTTACGAACATAGCAAACCTGGATCAATTGTAATTACTGCGCCAATGTTTGTTGAAGATGCAAGTCAAGCATTGTATTGGATAGCGATGGTGCATTATTTACGATCTGTATCTAAAATGTTTACCGGTCGTGATCCTATTGCAGGTAATCCTCCTCCAATTGTATTACTAAACGGATACGGCAATTATGTGTTTAAAAATGTGCCTGTGGTAATAAGCAAATTTACTCTTCAACTAAAACCTGACTGCGACTATATGGGAGTAGGAGTTGAAGGAAGTGCCGCCGGACAAATAACCAACCTTGCAGACAGTATAGGCGGCTTAGCCGGATCACTTGGTGGCGCATTTGGTGGAGCCTTTGGTGGATCGTTAGGTACTATTGCCAACTCAGTTGGAAAAGTTGCAGGTGTGGTAGGAGATGTGTCAAGTCTGTTAGGCGGATTTGGTATAGGCGGTACAGCCAGTGGCGGCACTTCCTATGTCCCAACAAAGAGTGAATTTTCAGTTACACTAGAACCTGCATACAGTAGAAATAGTGCTAGAAACTTTAGTCTACAACAATTTGTTCAAGGCGGATATATGAACGGCACACCAGGATACATTTAATATGGCAACTTATACAGCAACCAGTCCGTGGCATTTAACAAAAGTTAAACAAGACTACCTTGATGTTCTAAGCATTAGAACAATCAGTGCAGAGTCTGATGATTTTTTATATACAATAGAAGCACAATACGCTAGTCGTCCTGACTTGCTGTCGTATGACTTATATGGAACTCCAAATTTATGGTGGGTATTTGCTCAACGAAATTTAGATACTATTGAAGATCCTATTTTTGATTTTAATACTGGAGTACAAATTTACATTCCTAAAAAAAGTAGTCTATTTGCAATTTTAGGAATATAATATGTTTGATATTTCAAGAGCTACTACTGCAATCAATGCAACTAAAACAGTGTTACAGGCCACAGGTCCGGCCTCAAATTTATCTGGAATCGTTAAAGGTGCATTAGATAGTTTAGGTGGAATAGGCACTGCTATCAGTGGAGCACTTGGTGCGCTGACCAAAGCATTAGCATCCACTTCAGGAGTAACACTGCCGTTGCCTAACGTGTTACACAACTATGCAACTTATAACTATGTGTTGAGTTTTGGAGTTTTAGACTCAAACGAATTAAATTTTCCAGACTCAACATACAGAGCTGGCATTAGTCCTCGATTAATTTTAAAAAGTGCCAATGCTGAACCTAACAATAGAGTTCAAACACCTTATGGCAAGTTTGATTTCTTTATTTCAGAGTTATCTTTTGAAGGATTTGCAGGCAACAGTAGAAAGACTGGTAACACAAATGCAACCAACATACAATTTAAAGTTATAGAACCATATAGTATGGGTTTGTTTATGACAAGTATGCAACAGGCAGCGTTTGAAGCAGGTCACAAAAATTTTAGAGATGCTCCTTTTATTATCATTATTGAATTTAGAGGAAACACTCAATCTGGTATACCTGAAAAAGTAATGGGTGCTACTAGATATCTACCATTAAAGATTAGTAATATTTCTATGAATGTTACAGGCGCTGGTAGTACGTATAATGTATCTGCATTTGCATTTAATGAACAAGCATTGAGTAATCAAGTAGCACAAGTTAAAACAGATGTAACTATTAAAGGCAAAACAGTACAAGAAGTTTTACAAACAGGTGAATACAGCCTACAAGCCGCGTTGAATAAAAGACAATCTGATATGGTAACATCAGGTATTTTGCAAGTAGCTGACCAATATTTAATATTGTTTCCAAACGATATTGCTAGTAATGCATCAGGCGCCGCCGGCGCAGGTGACACAGAAAATGATTCGTCAGCTACCGGTGCCCCAAGCGCAGGAGGCTCTGTATTTGCAAAATTAGGTGTTGCACAGAGTAAAATTAATGATACATTTGTGCAGGGTGATGGAGAATGTAATTCTATAGGCAAAGCAAAGATGGGATTTGATCTCGAAAGACGCGGCACTGCCCCAATGGCAGAAATGGACGAAGTTTGGGATTCTAAAAAAGGAATTATGAATCGATCTAAGCAATCTATAGATCCTGAAATGAGTGATATGAAGTTTCCACAAAACAGCGATATCAACAATGCAATTAATCAAGTAATACTAAACAGTGAGTTCTCTTCAAAGACATTAGATCCGGCAGCACTAAAATCAGACGGAATGAGAGACTGGTGGCGTATTGATGTTCAAACATTTTTAATTGACGACGATTCTAATTTAACAACTACTGGTGTTAAACCTAAGTTATATGTTTATAGAGTAGTACCTTACGAAGTTCATGCAAGCAGAGCAGCCCCACCTAACGTTGCTCCAACATTTGAACAGCTAAAAACACAAGCAGTTAAAGAATACAACTACATTTATACAGGTAAAAATGTTGATGTAATTAGATTTAATATTGATTTTGTTAACGGATTTCAACAAATGATGGCAGCTGATGACGGCCGCCGAAACATAGATGTTAGAAAGAAAGAAGATGAAGCAGTTGGACAAGAAGAAGACGGGTATGTAAAACAACCTAAAGGTGATGCGCCGCCAGCACCTGGCGCAGGATTTCCAAGCCAAGCATCATATAGCAGAACATCTACATCATCAGACGGCAAAGGCGGCGGCGGAACAGAAACTGCAGGAGTTCGTGTTGCTAAATTGTTTCATGATTCGTTAATTAACGGTAAAGATTTAGTTAATTTAGATATAGATATTGTGGGAGACCCGTATTGGTTAACTAGTAGTGGTATGGGAAACTATACAGCGCAATCTACTCCATACAAAAATCTCAATGCTGAAGGCAGTGTCGACTACCAAAGCAGTGAAGTTGATGTAATAGTTAATTTTAAAACGCCAATAGATATTAACCAAGCTACAGGAATGTACGATTTTGGAAGTGCAGTAACAGTGCAACAGTTTAGCGGTCTTTATAAAGTTACAACTATTAAAAATGTTTTTAAACAAGGACAGTTTACTCAAACACTAGCAGGTTTTAGAAGATACGGGCAAGAGAATCCAACTCCAGTTGACGCAAGTCGTTTAACAACAGCAACTGAAAATGTTCCGGCAGCAGAGGAGTATTCAGATGATGCGCCCAATACTGATGATTGGGATCTTAGTGATGCAGGTGAAGGCCCAAGTGATGAAGAAATTGCAAAAAATAATGCTGATCTTAAAGATTTTCCAGGATAACATATATGTCAGATTCAAGTAATGAAGCAAGGTCAGCGCAAGACAAACCAACTGGAGATACCACAGGGTTTCCCCAGTTGGCCAAGGTAGTAAGACATACTGATAATACGTATAATGGTATCCTGGATGTAGAGATTCTGCGCCCGTCAGGTAATGAAAGAACAGGCACTCAAGTACAACAGGTTAAAATGATTAGTCCGTTTTTTGGATATACTCCTCGTGATTTTGTAGGAGAAGAACCTGACTTTAACGCTACTCAAAAAAGTTACGGTATGTGGATGGTGCCACCTGATGTAGGTACAATGGTTGTTGTAATTTTTATCAATGGTGATCCTAAGAATGGCTATTGGCTTGGATCTATTATTGGTCCTGATGTTAATTTTATGGTACCTGGTATGGCCGCCACCGGCTTTGCGCTTGAGGATTCTAAACTAACAGACAAGGAACGAGTACCAACAGCCGAACTTAACAAGAAGTTAAACGAAGCACCTATGGTAGATTCAACAAAAATCTTAAAACCAGCGCACCCTATTGAGGCTACGTTTAATCAGCAAGGATTACTAGAAGACGATATTAGAGGTATTACTACTAGCTCAGCCCGTCGCGAAGTTCCTAGCATGGTGTTTGGTATAAGCACCCCGGGACCGTTAGACAAACAAGAAGGCGCTCCCCGTAATAAAATTGGTCTAAAAAATAAAGAAGCATTAGTTCCGTCTAGTAGATTAGGCGGCACAACTTTTGTTATGGACGACGGAGACGACAAGTTTATTAGAAAGAAAACTCCATCTGAAGGGCCTCCTGATTATCTCAGCATTGAACAAGAAGCCGCAGATCAAATTGCTGAAGCTGAAGTTACTATTCCTCACAATGAATTGATGAGAATTCGCACCAGAACAGGTCATCAAATTCTGTTGCACAACTCAGAAGACTTAATTTATATTAGTAATGCAAAAGGAACAGCATGGATAGAATTTTCTAGTGATGGTAAAATTGATATCTTTGCAGAAGACAGTGTTAGTATTCGAACTAAACAAGACTTTAATTTTTATGCAGATAGAGATATAAATTTTGAAGCTAAAAGAAATGTTAATTTAAAATCTGGAGAAAGATTTCAATGTGACGTTGTTGGCAACTATAATCTAGTAGTGCAAGGCAATGGTAAAGTAACTACAACTGGAACTTTAGATGTTAATACAGGTAGTACAAATAAATTTACATCTGGCGGCGATACTCATATCAAAGCCGCTAACACTGCAATAGACGGTGGCAACATTAATTTTAATTCAGGAATAGCTACTGTAGCAACTACTGCATCACTATTAGCTACTCACAACATTAAAGACATTGAATTAGATGCCGAAGCAGAAGTAGTTTCTTACAAATTAGCAGACACTCCTATAACAAGTATTTTGAAACGTATACCAACACATGAGCCGTGGCCACATCATGAGAATTTAGATCCTTTAGAAGTTAAGTTTGAAAAAACTGATAGGGAAGTAGCAGCCGCAATTCCTGAACCAGAGTGGTATAAAAAGTATACTACTATAACAGATACATTTGCTAAGATTGCCGGCGAAGAAGAAGAACCCCCAGAAGAAGAGGAAGAATTTTAAATGAGCTCAAATTCTAATTTATACAATAAAATAGTATTAACTGCACCTAGGCAAGAAAGCCCGTTGCCTCCTAAAACATACAAAGGTTTTAGTTCAATTAGCCCTGATAGCGAAAATTTTAACCTATTTGATCTTCAGTTAATCCGCCAAGATTTAATTAATCATTTCCATGTTAGGCAGGGTGAAAGACTGATGAATCCTAGATTTGGAACTATCATATGGGATGTGTTATTTGAGCCGTTGACTGAAGAATTAAAGCAATTAATTACTGCCAATGTAACAGATATAGTAAATTTTGATCCTCGTATTGTAGCTGACAATGTAGTGGTTAGTCAGTACGAAAGTGGCATTCAAATTGAATGTCAATTAACATATTTGCCCTACAATGTGGCGCAGGGTATGCGATTACGATTCGATCAAGAAAATGGCCTGCTGGCTGAATAACTACCCTGATAATTTTAACCAATAAATACAAGATATAGGATAAATCATGAGTGCAACAGATAGACAAAATAGACTTCTTGTAGCAGAAGACTGGAAGAAAATTTATCAAACCTTCCGCAATGCAGACTTTCAAAGTTACGATTTTGAGAATCTGCGTCGCACTATGATCAATTATATCCGCCAGAATTACCCTGAAGATTTTAACGATTACATCGAGTCCAGCGAATACCTTGCCCTAATTGATCTTATTGCGTTCTTGGGCCAAAGCATAGCTTTCCGTGTTGACCTCAATGCTCGTGAAAACTTCTTAGAATTAGCAGAACGCCGTGAATCAGTGCTACGTCTAGCACGTATGTTAAGCTACAACGCCAAACGAAATGTGCCTGCTAACGGACTATTAAAGTTTACAACGGTACAAACAACTCAAAATATTATTGACAGCAACGGCCGTAATATTGCTAACCAAGCAATAGTGTGGAATGATCCTGCTAATCCTGGTTGGTACGATCAATTTATTCGTGTAATTAATGCGGCTATTCCTGCAACTAGACAATTTGGCAATCCAGATGACAAGGCAACAATATACGGCATTCCTACAGAACAGTATAGATTCCAAGCAGTTAATTCAGATGTTCCTGTTTATAGCTTTACTAAAACAATAGACGGCCGCGCAATGAATTTTGAAATAGTCAGTACTGTGTTTAACGGCCAAGACTACATTTACGAAGAAGCTCCTAAAGTTGGCAATAGACTAGCATTTTTATACAGAGATGACGGCAAAGGTGCACCTAGTTCAGGGTCTGGTTTCTTCTTACATTTCCGTCAAGGAACTTTAAACACCGGCGCATTTGGAATAACTCAACCAAGCAATAACGAATCAGTAGATATTGATGCAACTAACATTAATAACGATGATGTTTGGTTATACCGTTTAGATAAGGATGGAGTTGAAACAGAAGCATGGGATAAAGTACCTAGCTTTGAAGGCAACAATATTATCTATAATAGTTTAAAGAAAAATATTAGAAATATCTACGGAGTAGTTACTCGAGCAGGCGACCGCGTGAGCTTAGTGTTTAGTGATGGTACGTTTGGTAATGTACCATTAGGTACATTCCGCGCATATTACAGAACTAGTAACGGAATCTCATATACTATTAATCCTAAAGATATGAGAGGTATTACTATAACTGTTCCTTATGTTTCTAACATTGGACAATTAGAAACTCTTAGTATTACTATGAGCCTTGGTTCTGGTGTCAGTAATGCCGCACCTGCAGAATCAAATACTAGTATTAAAATTAAAGCCCCGCAAAACTACTATACTCAAAATCGTATGATTACAGGCGAGGACTATAATATTAGTCCACTGGCATCGAGTCAAGAAGTTGCAAAAATTAAATCAGTTAATAGAAGTAGCAGTGGTATCAGCAGATATTTTGATCTAGTAGATCCAACTGGCAAGTATAGTTCAACTAATTTATTTGCAGATGACGGAGTATTATATCAAGAAGAATATGTCGATAAAATTAGATTTAGTTATGCTAATAAAACAGACATAGAAGGTATTATCTACAACGATATTTTTGATATTATTAAAAAATCTAGTTTGAGAAATTATTATTATAATCGATTTATCAAACTGGCAGCATCCAGTTTAAACATTAGCTGGTTTAACGTCACTTCTGATACTGGAATGAGCACAGGGTATATAGGCGATGCATTATTAAAGACTACCTATAAAGTGGGACAGTTTACTGCTACAGATTTAAAATATGTTGAAGCAGGTAGTTTAATTAAGTTTATTGCGCCCGCAGGATTTTATTTTGATACTACAAATAATAATGCTCTAATACAAGGAAACGCCACGGCATACGGGTCAACAACATACATATGGGCAGAAATTGTTTCAGTCAGCGGAGACGGCACTGCTAACGGCACAGGCGTATTAAGCACAGGGCTTGGACCTATTGTAATTAATGAAATCATCCCAGGTGATGATAATGTATCGCCGCTGATTAACCAAATTATTCCTAAATGGCGCACTGTTATTGATAATAGTGTTGTAACATCAATTATAGATTTAATATTTGCTAACAAGCCGTTTGGCTTAAGATACGACACTACTACTAAATCATGGCAGATTATATTTGAAAGCAATCTTGACAGTAAGAATTCTTTTAGTTTAGGTAAGCAAGGCGATGTTTCTAATCAACAATTAGATTCAAGCTGGTTATTACTATTCACAACAGACAACGAATTTTATACTGTAACTAGTCGAGAACTACGTTATATTTTTGAAAGTGACGAACAGATTAGATTCTACTTTGATAGTACAAACAAGATTTATGACAGCAAGTCAAATGCCATTGTTAAAGATAACATTAAAGTATTAAGCATTAATAGATTACCTAGTGCAACACAGGCATACACTAGTGATCAATCATGGGACATTGTTTCGGAGTTTAGGGGAGTTGACGGATATATCGATAATAAAAAGATTTTAGTAACGTTTTCAGATCCCGACGACAACGGAGTAGTTGACGATCCAGACACGTTTGCTAATATAGTCGGCCCAACTATTGGCAACCCACTGACAAAATATATTATTCTTGAAAAATACGATGTTGCCCAAGGTCAACAAGATTATCGATACATTGATAATTCTACAGAGATAGTAAAAATATTAAACAGCGAAAAGGATATTGTAACATTTCTTAATTATGTTAATGGTCAGTACTTTTATTTTATAGATACTAACTTAGTTAAAAAACTTAATCTGGCTACGGCAACATTGATTAATAGCCTAGACTATAAAGTATTTTTAGGCAGAGACAAATTAAAATTTCAATATATTCATAATGCAGATTATGAATCAAGAATTGATCCTGGATCAAGTAATATTATAGATGTCTTTATTTTATCAAAGACCTATGACACTCAATTTAGGCAATTTCTAAACGGTAGTAGAAAATCTGCTCCTTTACCTCCTAGTAGCGATGCGTTGTACAATACACTTTCTCCGTCTTTAAATGCGATTAAGTCTATTAGTGATGAAATTATCTATCATCCTGTAAGGTATAAATTATTGTTTGGCGCGGCTGCATCTGCAGAAGTTCAGGCAACATTTAAAGCAGTAAAGAATAGCAAACAAGTTATTTCTGATAACGACATCAAAGCACAAATATTGACAGCAATAAATCAATTTTTTGTTTTAGAAAATTGGGATTTTGGAGATACATTTTACTTCTCAGAGTTGGCCACATACGTAATGAATCAACTTGCGCCCAACATTACAAACTTTGTAATTGTTCCTAAAGCAAACGGTTTAAATTTTGGTAGCTTGTTTGAAATAAAAGCAAACTCTGATGAATTGTTTATTAACGGTGCTACTGTTGACGATATAGAAGTAATTTCAGGTATTACAGCAAGTACAATTAAAGCAACTAGTGCAACTAGTGTTAGCAGTAATGTTGTATCACAACAAACTATTACAAGTAATTAAGAGAAAAGAATGGCAGATAAAACTAATCCAACTGACGGCGGCATCTCAAATTTCCTTCCGCGTTTTTACAGAACAGACGCCAATAAAAAGTTCCTACAAGCAACAATTGAACAATTGGTCAAACCCGGCACGGTTAAAAAGATTAATGGTTATGTTGGTAGAAAAAACGCAAAAGCTGCCGTAGGCGAAGATATTTTCGTAGCAGCCCCAACAGTTGACAGACAAAATTATCAGCTAGAACCTAGTATAACAATTGACGATGCGCTGGGCAATACTACTTTCTTTAAAGATTATCAAGATTACATTAACCAATTAAATGTATTTGGTGCCAACGTTAAGAATCATAGTAGACTAAACGAGCAAGAGTTTTATTCTTGGGATCCACATATTGATTGGGATAAGTTTGTAAATTTTCAACAGTACTATTGGTTGCCCTATGGGCCTGATCCAATAACAATTTTTGGCCAGCAGAAAAAGATTAACAGTACGTTTACTGTCGAAATTGATATTGAATTAGATGACAAGAGTTTCTTGTTTACTCCAAACGGACTAACACGTAATCCAACTATAAAATTATTTAGAGGTCAAACTTATAAATTTGAAGTTAACTCACCTGGAGAACCTTTTAGTATTAAAACTAGACGAGTTGGCGGCAGCGATGACAGATATGCTGAATTAAACCACATTGATAATTTTGCAGTGGAAAAAGGTGTAGTAACTTTTGTAGTACCTGAAGATGCTCCTGACGTATTATTTTATGTTAGCGAAACAAATATCGACATGGGCGGTGTGTTTCAAATTTTAGATATTAAAGACAACACTGAGATTAATGTTGAAGAACAGTTAATTGGTAAAAGAGATTATACATTAGCAAATGGAACTAAACTTAGTAACGGTATGAAAATATCGTTTGGTGGAAACGTTCTTCCTGCTGAGTATGCTAAAGACCAATATTATGTTGAAGGGGTTGGCACTGCAATTAAATTAGTTGCTGAATCTTCATTAGCGTTAATTACTCCATACAGCGAAGAAATAAATGTACTTTTTGATGACACAAAGTTTGACGAATTGCCGTTTAATACTGCAACAGTTTATTCAGGGCAAGTTGATTATATTGCAATTAACAGAGCAAGTAGAGATAAAAACCCGTGGAGTCGTTACAACAAATGGTTCCATCAAGATGTAATCAATAAGAGTGCCGCGTATAATGGCAAAATAGCCGACTTAAATCAAAACATTCGAGCAGTTAGACCTATCATTGAATTTAATGCAGATTTAAAATTATACAACTTTGGTCTTGATGCTGCCCCAGATGTTGACTTAATTGACACATACACTACAGATGTGTTTTCTACAATTGAAGGTGCGTTAGGATATAATATTGACGGTGTTCCATTAGTAAACGGACATAAGATTTTATTCACCGCTGATAATGATATTTTAGTTAAAAATAAAACCTTCCAAGTTAAGTTTATTGAAGTACAAGATAGTATTAAACAGACTCGTGTTCGTCAGCTTCACTTAGTTGAAATAAACACACCACTTGACAATCAAGTAGTAGTTATTCGATCAGGCGAAAGCAACAAAGGTACAATGCGTTGGTTTAACGGGTCTGATTGGTTAGTAGCACAAAATAAAACCAGTTTAAATCAGCCACCACTATTTGATATAGTTGATGAAAATGGAAATTCTTTTGCAGATAAAACGGTGTATGACGGATCTACGTTTGCTGGAACTAAAATTTTTAGTTACAAACCAGGGTCAGGGTCTAATGATACGTATTTGAACTTTCCACTTTCATATAGAAATATCAACAACGTTGGCGATATTGTTTTTAATTTTGATGTTGTTGGTAATGTATTCCAGTACAAAGACGTAGAAAAAATCTTAGAAAAGAACGTAAGTACAGGTTTCTTTGTTAAATCAAAAGGCAACAACACAGTTGCATATGAAAACGGCTGGCAAAAAAGTGTTATTAATTTTACATATCAGCCTGCCTTACGAATTTACAAAAATTCAAATCAAATCAATAATTTTGATCTAGATATTTTTGACGACAAACATAACCTTACTGATCTTGAAGTACGAATTTATGTCAACGGTATTCGTTTAGATAAATCAAAATGGTCAATGGTAGACGGTGCAGTCTATAAAAAAATTCAGTTAGTATCAAATATTTCAACCAACGATATTTTAACAATCAAGGCGTTTGCAAGCCAGCCCATTAACGCAAACGGATTTTATGAAATTCCATTTAACTTACAGAACAATCCGTTAAACTCGGCCATTGGCGATTTTACATTAGGTGAAGTAATTGACCATGTCAACTCAATAATTGACAACTTACAAACATTTGAAGGACAATATCCTGGATCTAATAATCTTAGAGACTTAGGTAATACTACTGTCTTTGGTACAAAGTTTGTGCAACACAGTGGCCCAATGAGTTTGGCATTGTATCATATTACTAATCCTAATAGTAATGTTATACGAGCAATTGAAAAATCTAGAGACGAGTATGGTCAGTTTAAACGTAATTTCCTTTCTGTAGCATTGGGATTAGGTATTGATACTGATACTAAGCAACACGTAGATTTAGTTTTACAAGAGCTTAACAAAGATAAACCTAAAAAAGCAGCCTATTATTTCAGTGATATGGTCCCGTATGGCAGTGCAGTTAAAAATGAATACACTGTAATTGACTATAGAATATTAACATATCCTCTAACTCAAGTATTTGATCTAGACATGCTATCAAACAGAGCAGTTGGAGTTTACTTAAACGGTGTACAACTAGTTTACGGAATACAGTATGAGTTTGACAGTCAGGGATTTGTTAGAATTATTACTACAATGCAAGACGGTGATTTAATCACAATTTATGAATATGATAATACTGACGGATCGTTCGTCCCGCAGACTCCTACTAAATTAGGTATATGGCCTGCATTTGAACCTAAAATTTATTTAGACACTAGTTTAATAACTCCTAGAACAATGATCCAGGGCCATGACGGTAGCCAGGTATTGGCGTTTGGTGACTTTAGAGATGAGTTAATTTTAGAATTAGAAAAGCGAATATTTAACAATATCAAAGTGAAGTACAACCCGGCTATATTTGACGTTTACGATATATTACCAGGCTACGGCAGAGAAAATGATTATTCTTTAAAAGAATTTAATGAAGTGTTAGCTCCTAACTTTTTCAAATGGACAACGCTGATTGACAGAGACTTTACTAAACCGTTAAGTTTTGACAAAAATAATAGCCTTACATTTAACTACAGAGGACAAACTGCTCCCGACGGGAGAGAAGTTCCAGGGTATTGGAGAGGTATATATCGATGGATGCTAGATACAGACAGACCAAATATCTGTCCATGGGAGTGTCTTGGTTATACAATTGAGCCATCTTGGTGGCAAGATGTGTATGGGCCAGCACCTTATACTAGCAATAACAAAGTTATGTGGCAAGATTTATCAGAAGGTATAATAAAAGAACCAGGTAAGCCAATAGAACGTAATCCTAAATTTATTAGACCATTTTTGATAGATTGTATTCCTGTTGACGAATTTGGTAATTTAATAAGCCCGTTGTTTTCTAATATGGCCGCAGGCCTTATCACTCAAAGTACATCTGGAGACTTTGTATTTGGAGATGTTAGCCCTATAGAAGCAGCCTGGAGAAGAAGTAGCTATTATCCATTTAGTCTACTGCTAACGTCAATTCTTTTAAAGCCAGCAAACACGTTTGGAGTATTACTAGATAGATCAAGAATTATCCGTAACCTAACAGGACAACTAGTTTATAAAGACACTGGATTGCGAGTTACACCGACTGACTTAATATTACCTAACATTTATTCTAGTGACACTAGAGTTCAAACAGCAGGATTAATCAACTATATTGTTGACTATGTCATTGCAGATAATTCTAAGTCTTATGATCAATACCTTTATGATTTAAACAACATTAGCTTTAAATTAAGTTATAGAGTTAGTGGATTTACTAGTAAAGACAAATTTAATTTATTGTTGGATAGCAAAAATCCCACAGCAGTAGGCGGCGTATTTGTTCCTCCTGAAAATTTTAAAATTGTTTTAAATTCTAGTAGTCCTATAAAACGTTTAACATATAGCGGTGTAATAATTACAAAATTACACGACGGATACGAGGTCAAAGGATATAGTAAAACTACACCTTACTTTGAATATTATCCTTGGATACAAAGCGGCAACACTATTAACGTAGGAGGCATGAGTGAAAGTTATATTATTTGGACATCTAACCAGCGGTATACTACCGGTAAGGTTGTAAGCTATGGTAACTCATTCTATCGATGCACAGTAACCCATGTTGCGTCTGACACGTTTGAACAAGCTAATTTCCAAAGACTTCCTAAGTTGCCAGTCATTGGCGGCCGAGACGCAGTACTGAGAAAATTATGGGATCGAAGAGAATTACTGGTCCTTCCATACGGTACTAAATTTAGAACTATTCAGGAAGTAGTGGATTTCCTACAAGGTTACGGCGAGCGTTTAAAGGATCAAGGATTTGTATTTGACGACTTTAACAACACCCTTGGGCAGATAACTAACTGGGAAACCAGTGCCAAAGAATTCTTATTTTGGACTACACAAAATTGGAGTTCAGGCCAAGACAAGTGGAACGACTGGTCTGCAGATCAGCCTGTTAACTACGGTAGTATTGTAAGATACAATGGTGACTATTACAGAGCTGTAAGAAATGTCCCAACTAGTAGTATATTTGAAGAACAATACTATGACAAGTTAGAAGGACTAAGCACAGTTGGTAGCAGTGTTATTGCTCTAAGTCCAGCAGCCAACAAAATTGTTATCAAGTCAGACTTTGCAGTGGTAGACGATATATTAAATCAATTTAACGGATACGATATTTTTAAAGTTGATGGAACAAAATTAGAACCTAATTTTCTTAACTCATATAGATCAGGCAATTTAGTCACGTACTCACCTGCAAATTCTGAAGGCATATTTGGTGCTACATTCTTTTTAATACAAAAAGAACAAGTAGTTATTTTAGATAATAATACGCTATTCAACGATACAATTTATAATCCAGAAAGTGGTTACAGACAAGAACGAATTAAAACTTCTAGTTATGTTAGTACTACATGGGACGGCAGTTTTGATGTACCTGGTTTTATATTTGATCAAGCAAAAATACAAGAATGGAACGCATGGACAGATTACAGTTTAGGCGACATTATCAAATATAAAGAATTTTATTACAGTGCAAAAACTGCAATAGTTGGCGAATCTACGTTTAATGACAGCGAATGGACTCGACTTTCTGAAAAGCCAACACCTAACCTGTTGCCTAACTGGTCTTACAAGGCTGCACAGTTTACAGATTTTTATAGTCTGGACAGCGGAAACTTTGATGTAGGCCAACAGACAATGGCTCAACATTTAATTGGATATCAGAAGCGTCAATATCTAAGTAATATTATTAAAGATGATGTTAGTGAATTTAAATTCTATCAAGGCATGATAATTGAAAAAGGCACGCAAAATAGCTTGAACAAGTTGTTTGATGTGCTCAGTGCTGACGGTCAAGAAAGTTTAAAATTCTTTGAGGAATGGGCAGTACGTGTTGGGCAATATGGTGCCAGTTCTGCGTTTGAAGACATTGAATTTACGCTAGATCAGAGTTTATTTAAGAATAATCCACAAGGGTTTGAGTTAACTCAATTACCAGTAGACAAGTTAGATTTTATTATACGACAAACTCCCAATGACGTCTACTTAAAACCGTTTGGCTATAATAGTCAACCTTGGTTAGTTAACAATAAGTTTAGTCCATTTTTAAGAACTCCTGGATATGTTCGTAGAGAAGATGCCGCATTGGTATTAGATAACATTAATGAAATTCTTACAAAAAATCCAGATCCACTAAATGAAGGTGATTATGTTTGGTGTGCATTTGAGGGCAGAGAGTGGAACATTTATAGATACACTGCTAGTCCGTTAAAACTTACAGATGCAACTTACACTTCAAATACGTTAACTTTAACATTTGATGAGCAAGTGCGATTAGAGCCCGGTACGTATATAAGTGTTGTGCAAGTAGATAAGTTTAGCGGATTTTATAAAATTGATTCAGTAACATTAAATCAAATTAAAATTAAAACAGCGTTAAAAGTTCCTCCTGCCACACCTTTTATAGATCAAACAACTGCTCAAGTATTGTTTTTGAAGAGTCAGCGTATAGATTCAATCGATGATGCAAATAGTATTCTTCCAGACAATATCGGTCTCAACGAAAAATTGTGGACTGACAATCGAGGCGACGGCAAGTGGGCAGTATGGAATTATTCTAAAGTCTTTGAACCTAAAGAGTTTGTTAACTCGAGTCCTACAGATGAACTAGCCTATGGTAGAAGCATTAGCACTGATATCAAAGGTCAGTATGCGGCTGTATCAACACGCGACGAAATTGTAATCACGTATGACAAAGTTCCAGGGTCAAACAAATGGTTGCAACGCCAAAGTATTGCAGAACCGTTTATATTTGCGCTATCAAATAGACCTGCAAATATTTCAGCAGGATATTCTTTTGGTGAAACTGTTTCAGTATCTAAAGATGGCGAGTGGTTGGTTGTTGGTAGCCCTCGAGCAAGTTTTGCATCAACCTACTTTGCAGGCCTGCACAATAGTGGTCAAACTTATAGTCAAGATCAAGTAGTGTATTCAAACTTGTTCCATTATTCTGCCAAACAAAGTGTGCCAGTGGGCACTGCTATTACCAACACTCAGTATTGGAAACCAACAAATATTATAGAAACAACGATTACAGGCGCATCAAACGCTCTTACTAGACACGGTGCAATTTCTCTTTACAAGATAGATATTTCAAATACTGCAAATTACGTAGGTACAATTATTAGCCCGTACCCTGCTAGCGATGAACTGTTTGGAACTAGTATTACATTTGGTAATGATACAATGTTTGTTTCTGCGGTTGATAAAGTATATCAACTAAATTATAATACCATTACTGCTACCGCAACTTATTTGCCATTAGGTAGTACAGGTATTACGTTAAAAGTATCTAGCACAGCTACTATTGAAGTTGGAATGTTTATAACAGGAACAGGATTCCAAGGTTATCAAACTGTTGCTAGAGTTATTGACAGTACTACAATACAAATTAGTGAAGCTCCTAATGCAACCCCGTTTGGTACATTAACATTTAAAATTTCTCGTTGGGAATATAGCTACAACAGAAAGTATAAAGGTCAATGGAACAATACTGCTGTATATCTAAAAGACGATTTAGTGCAATATAAAAACAAGTTATATCTAGCACTTTCTACAGTTACTTCATTAGACACGCCGGTAGCAAACGTTGAACAATGGATAGAAAACAATCCAACTAACATTACAGGTGTTTTCCCGCAACAGTTAACACCTACATACTTGCCATTGACTACAGAAAAAGTTGAAGCAGTTCAAACTGGTAATCAATATGGATATTCTGTAAGTATTAGTAATGATTTTACAAAACTAATAGTATCTGCACCATTAGCAGATCAAACTACATACGCAACGTTTAAAGGTCAATATAATATTGCAATGATTTATGCAGTAGACGATATTGTTCTTTACAATAACGCCTATTACAAGTGCATTTATAATTTTAATAATACAGTAGCAGGTGTGTGGAATGGATCACGATGGGAACAAGTATTTTCAATAAATCAACGTATAGCAACAGGCAAAGTATTTGTCTATACCTTAACTAACAATTCATATATTTTAACTCAAACGTTATCAGCTACTGGCAATGCTGCCACGTCAAATCAACGATTTGGAGATAGCGTAGCAGTATCCGGAAACGGCAAATATTTGGCCATTGGCTCTACATTATATGACGGTACTAACATAGACCAAGGTAGAGTATTAATTTATGATCAAGTAGGTACTAATTTTAATGTATATCAAGAACTAGTTAGTAATAATCCTGAGACGGCAGAGTTCTTTGGTGCAAAACTAGCATTTATGAACAACTACGAAACACTGGTAGTGTTCAGCGCCAACGGCGACAGCTACAAGTCTACTGTGTTTGATACCGACTCTACAATATTTGACAACGGGGTAATGAACTTAGTTGAAGATATTATTGACAGCGGTCGAATTGATGTATATGATAGGTATGCTACTAAGTGGATATACAGTGAAAGTTTACAGACTGATGCTGTTATAGGCGACGGCTACGGCACTGGATTTACAGTTGGTTCTAACACCATCTTAATAGGTGCACCTTATGCTACAGATAGAACTTTAAATTCAGGTTTAATTTTTAGTTATGAAAAACCAGCACACACATTAGCATGGACTCAAATTCAAACCGAAGAAGATAAACCAGACATCTCTAAGATTAAGAAAGCGTTTTTATACAATAAGAGAACAAACAAGCTAATAACTTACCTAGACATTATTGATCCAATCCAAGGCAAAGTTCCAGGAATTGCAGAACAAGAAATCAAGTTTAAAACTTATTATGACCCTGCAACATACACTGTTGGTACAAGTGCTGTAAAAGTTGATGACGGACAGGCATGGACAACTACTAAAGTTGGCATGCTATGGTGGGATTTAACTCGTGCTAAATTTATTGACAGCTACGGCGGCGATGTAGTGTATCGTAACACCACATGGAATACATTGTTTGATACTGCAAGTATTGACATATACGAATGGGTAGAGACTAGTTTAAAACCTGCAGAGTGGGATAAAAGAGCTGATACCGAAGCTGGATTGTCATCAAATATCAGTGGCACAAGTCTATATGGCAATTCAGTTTATAGTGTTAAGAAACGATATGATAACGTTTCTAAAACTTTTAAAGAAACATATTACTTTTGGGTAAAGAATAAAAAAACAATACCTAACGTACAAGACAGACGGATGAGTGCTTCTGACGTTTCCGGATTGATTTCTAATCCAAAAGGCCAAGGATACAAATACCTTGCGCTAACAGGATTAAATTCATTTAGCTTGGTTAATGTTAAGCCATTGCTACAAGACACTGATGTTGTGTTGTCTGTACAATATTGGACCATTGACAAGACTGATCAAAATATCCATAGCGAGTGGCGCCTAATAAGCTCAGACGAAAATACAGCACTTCCTGCTAGCATTGAAGAAAAGTGGTTTGACAGTTTGTGTGGCAAAGATCAAAATAATCGCGTAGTACCTGATTTAAATCTTCCACCTAAATTACGATACGGCGCAGAATTCCGCCCACGTCAAAGTTTGTTTGTTAATCGCTTTGAAGCTCTAAAACAATTTGTTGAACGTGCAAATAGTGTCATGTTAACTAATCAAATTGTTGAGACTCGTGACATTTTAGCATTAAGCAGTTATGACCCACAACCAAGCATTATCACAGCGTTATACGACGAAGTGTTTGATACTGATGCAGAATTAAGATTTGCCAGTGTTAGTACGTTTAAAGCACCTTCTTTATTACCTATAATTCAAGACGGTTCTATAGTTGGGGTAGAAATTATTGAAGCTGGTAACGGATATGTAACTGCGCCCTATATAACAGTTAAGGGTAACGGACATAGTGCAGAATTACAAGCATTAATTAATAGTCGAGGTCAAGTTGTTGGCGTAAAAATTATTGAAGAAGGTAAAGGTTATGACAGCGCAACTGTTTTGGAATTAAGAAACTATTCTGTTTTAATTCGTAGTGATAGTCAAGCACTCAACAGGTGGAGCATATATGCATACACTCCAAACTCTAGAACATGGTCTAGAACTCAAAGTCAAGCATATGATACTCGCCGCTATTGGAACTATGCTGACTGGTATGCTGCCGATGTTAACCAATTTACATTAGCAGATTTTTCAGTTGAAACAATTAGTGATATTAATAATCTAACAGTTAAGATTGGTCAATATGTTAAAGTTAGAACTACTGGCTCAGGCGGCTGGGACTTGTTACAAAAATACGCTGATAGTATTAGTATTGACTGGACACAGAGTTATAAAGTAGTAGGTAGTCAAAACGGAACAATTCAATTAAGTAGTGAACTTTATAAATTTTCAGACACTACTTTGGGATTTGATGGTGCGTTATTTGATGGTGACACTTTTGACAACACCGCAGTTATTGAATTAAGAATTATTCTTGAGACTTTAAAGAATAAAATCTTTATTGACACTTTAAAACAAACTTACTTAGATTTATTCTTTGTATGCTTACGTTATGCATTGTCTGAACAGACGTATTTAGATTGGGCATTTAAAACTAGCTTTGTTAGAGCTCAACATAATGTTGGACCTTTAAAACAAAAAGTTACATTTAATAACGATAACCTTGCAGATTTTGAAGCATACATTGCAGAAGTAAAACCATACAGAACTCAAATTAGAGAGTATGTTAGTGAATACACTGCAATAGATCAAACTGAAACTTCAGTAACTGACTTTGATATACTTCCTGTTTATAGAGAAGGAAAAACACTTCCAGTTGCAGTAGCCAACGTTAACGGTGACATTCAATCGTTAGAACCGGCTATTTTAACTTATCCTTGGAAGTACTGGCTAGATAATGTTGGATTTGAAATTTTATCTATTAAAATTGTTGACCAAGGTAGTGGATACATTACTGAACCCGTGGTTAGAATTATTGATCCAGATACACAAAGTACCTCAACCGCCGCCACAGCTAGAGCATTTATTTCTAACGGTAAGTTATCTAGAATAGTATTACTAACATCCGGCAAAGGCTATCTAACAACTCCAACTATAGTGATTGACGGCGGCCTTGATATTGACGGGACTCCAGCAAGGGCAATTGCAATTATTGGCAATAGTGTTGTTCGTAGTAATCTTATCAAAATGAAATTTGATAGAACTAGTAGAACATATTTTATTACAGAATTAGAAGAGTCGGCAGCATTTACTGGCACAGGCAATCAATTACAGTTTGCACTAAAATGGGCTCCAGATATTAGAATTGGAAAAAGTTTAGTAAAAGTTGACGGAGTAGAAGTGTTGAGAGCCAACTATAAATTAGCCGTCAACAAATCCACAGTTAGGGGATACACTAGTTATTATGGAACATTGACATTTGAAACTCCACCGGCCAAGGCAGCAGTTATCACTATTGATTATATTAAAGATTGGTCGCTACTAAGCGCCGCAGATAGAATTCAATACTACTACGATCCAAAAACCGGCCAACTTGGTAAAGACCTAGCACAATTAATGACTGGTGTTGATTATGGCGGTGTAATTATCACTGGTTTAGATTTTGGCATATCAACTGGTTGGGATAGTGTTCCGTATTTCTCTGATAGATGGGACGAGATCGATCCTACCTTTGATGACTACATTATTAAAGCAGGCTTAAATTCAAACGAATTTACTTTGCCATACATTCCAGAATACGACACAGTTATTAACATATACCATAACGGTATTAGGATTGACGACTTAAACTACGGTACAGAACAACAGACTAATATTAATGCTACAATGCAAACATTTGTAGGAGATGGTATTATCAGCACAATATCGTTACCGTCAATTGCAGTTACAGTTGATACAGATTTAATTGCGGTGCAAGGCGCAACAGCAATTCAGTTGACTGATGTATTAACTATTCAACCTGGTAGTTTAGTGTTGTCACCTAATGTAATTGTTAACGGATCAACGGTTATCTTTGTAACAGGTAATGTTGTTCCGTCATCAACTACTGGGTCAATTAACGACACTGTGTTAACTGCACCTGGCCTAACAACTTACGCAACAGGTATGAAAGTAACTGGTATAGGAGTTGCGGCAGATACTTATATTGTATCCGTTACTCCTGGCGTACAAGGTATTGCAGAAATTCAAAAGATTTTAGTAACTGGTACCGCTACCGGCCCTGTATCGTTCTTGGGATCAGTAGTGCCAAGTGTAGTATCTGGCAATACTGCTAAACAAGTAGTTAACAGGATTGTGTCAAACAGAGCAGGCATAATTTCTGCTTGGAACAGTCTAAATCCTACTCGTATAATTCAAGAGTTAGAAATTGATCTTTTTGAGGACGGTGACTCGACCATCAAAGTAACCTATAGTCTATCTTCTGGAAATGTACCAAATCTACCTCAGCAGATCAGTAATGGTATTAATTTTGGAAATAGTGTAACTTCAAGAAGTGGTCTTGCAGGCACAGTTTCAACGGCAGTAATATCAGTTAGTCAAGTTGTTGGACCAACAATGTTAACCTTTACGCCTGTAATAGAAATTTCTAATGCTATTTTAGCAGATATATCGTCATTATCAGAACTAGTTGTTGGTAATGTATCTGTGTTTACTGCTGGAAATCAATTAAAGAATTCAACAAAAATAACAGTAAGTAATGCCACCGGGGTTAACGAAGGCGACATAGTAAGTTCTTTACTAGAACGCATTACAACATCTGCAATATTATCAAACACTGCGGTAGTTGATATTGATCCAGTAACAAACATTGTAACATTATCTACTCCTTTATCTAGCGAAATTCCTGCAGGCACTGCATTAACTTTTGGTTATAACAAGTTAGCGTTCCGTAAGAGTACTAGTGACGGATCAATTAAGCCACAAGAAGTTGATTATGATACTAGTTTATCAGGTGGTGCATTTGTAGGATCTGCACTAACAAGTGCAACAGGTCTTGCTCCAGACGATATTATTCTAGATGGTGACGGCTTAGTAACACCAACAACTAGTTCTGATCTAGAAGAAGTTGTTCCAGGTCAAATCTTAGATGCTGTTGCAATTAAAGTATTTTATAGACCAACATCTGGCGCCGCAAATATTCGAGTTGATAATCATATTGCCAACGGTACTACTCAAACGTACTCGTTTAATCAATATATCAACAGTTCAGAAGCAGTATTGGTAAAAGTTGACGATACTATCCTTACTTTAGATGACGACTATCAAGTAGATTACAGGAATCGAACAATAGAGTTATCAGCAATACCGCAGGTAGGTGCAATAGTTTCTATATTCAACTACGGATTTAATGGATCTGGTGTGCTAGACATTGATTACTTTGTAGGAGATGATGATACATTTGAATTTATTACCAAAGCTCCTTGGTTAGACACAGTGTCCGCAATAGCTTATGTTGACGGACTAGTAGAGCCTTTTGAATTATTTCAAACAGACGACACATATGACAGTGTCAACACAGTTGGTATTAGATTTGGTGCCACACCAGTTGCCAATGCAATTATAAATTATGTGATTGTTGACAATAAAAATGAAACGTTTAGTTTAGTTAAATCTGAACGATTTGTTTCGAACGGAACAGCTACAGTTTTTAACTTAGAAAATCCTGTAGGAACAACAGAACCGTATGCACCTAATGTAATAGTTAGGGCAGGGCAGACAATTCTAGCACCTGCTAACAATGTTTACTTTACTATTGGTAAAAATAAACTTAATTACACAATTGATCAAACTAAAGCTAGACCGTATGAGCCAGACATGGATGAAATACTTGTCTATGTAGATGGTGTTCAACTGCAAGTAAATGTAGACTACATTATCGATCCAGCAGGCATCACAGTTAAGATCAATAGAACAGTATACAACAATAACAAAGGAAAATTATTAGTAATCAGTATCATAAACAATCAACAATATTTGATGACAGGTACGTCTTTAGTGTTAATGCAGCCCCAGCCTACTGGCACAGAAATTGAAGTAGTTAATGCTTACAAACATCAAGTGCTAGATATACACCGTACAAGTATTTCAGCTAAATCTGATCTAAGTTACGAGCCTGACACAGTTGAGTATTATAATTTTAATAATATCCTTAGTGGTTATATTAAACTTGACCGACCAGTGATTGACGATGCTGGGGTGTGGGTTACTAAAAACGGACAACTGTTAACTCCTAGCGTTGATTATAAACTCAACTCAGATAAACAGAGTATCACATTATTAAATACTGTTGCAGTCAATGATAAAATTGATTTAATCACGTATTCAACTAATGTTTACCAACAGACTATGAGTTATATGCAGTTTAAAGACATGTTGAATAGAACACACTTTAAACGTCTAGCGTTACGCAAACAGACAAGGTTAACCCAACCGTTGAATTTTTATGATTTTGAAATTTATGTAGAAGATGCATCAACATTTGATGTGCCTAACATGAGTAAAAATTTACCAGGAGCAGTAGAAATCAACGGCGAACGCATTGAATATTTTGAAAAAGATGGTAACGTTTTACGAAGATTAAGAAGAGGTACACTAGGTACAGGAACTGCACAAGTATATCCAAGAGGTACTAAAGTTCAAGATATTGGACCAAGTGAAACTATTCCGTATCGTGACGAAACACAAGTCCTACAGTTTACTTCGTCAGGTAGCAATACCTTCAACTTAGAATTCTTACCAACAAAGTCTAACACTGAATGGTCTTTTGCCAATGGGTTTACTTCAACTATTCCTACAGGCTACGGACAGTCAAATGATATAGAAGTGTTTGTTGGCGGCTATGACAACAGTCAAATATGGATACCGTCTACAGTTTATCAAGTAGATACTATAGTTCAAGTTGGCAGTTACAATTATAGATGCGTGACTGCGCATACATCTAGCACTAGATTCTCGCTAGACTCAGCTTACTGGCAATTCTTTGTAGGCAACATCAGACTTAAAAAACATCCATTCAAAGTACATAATGTTGGCATTCACAGCGAAAGTCCCGAGGGAGATGTACAATTTGACCCTGACTTTGCAGTTGACGGTGACACAACAGCAGTGAGACTAACTCATGCTCTTGATCAAGGAGTTAAGGTCACAGTGGTTAAGAAGACCGGCAGATTGTGGACTGGTATTACATACAATCCTACACCTGCTGTGTTTGATGGGGTAGAAACTGATTTTGACACAGGTACTACTGTGTTTGATCAAAGAGACAGCGCAATACTTTCTCAAGCAAATAGAAATATTATTGAGTTCTTGAGAGCAGAACCTGGAATATGGTATTCTGGTTCTAAAAACGTAATAGGTACAGCAACTTACGATTCGTCAACTACAACGTTTGACGGTACCGAAACAAAATTTGATAAAGGGAATTAATTAAAATGGCAAAACAAATTATCAATGTTGGTGCTCGTAATAACGATGGTACAGGCGATTCGTTAAGAGTTGGAGCAACCAAGGTTAACGACAACTTTAGTGAAATTTATAATCTACTAGGTGACGGTGAAAATTTAAGCGTTGTTTCTAGAATTACTGCTGGCATAGGTCTAGCAGTTGGTAACAATACTGGAGCAGTGCTAATTACAGGTCGTATTGCGTCTGGTAACGATCTAGGAATGATTAAGGTTGGTGAAAATTTAACAATTAGTCAAGACGGAACATTGAGCGCACAGCAAACAGAATATATTTTACCCACAGCATCGTCTACTGTGTTGGGAGGTGTTAAAGTTGGTTCGGGGTTAGCAATAAATCAAGGTGTACTTAGTAACACTGTGTCAGCATACACTCTTCCAACTGCATCTACTAGTTTACTTGGTGGAGTAAAAGTTGACGGCACTAGTATTACAATCAACAACGGTGTTATCAGCGGAAGCAATCAGTATTCTTTACCAACAGCAACTGACAGCATACTAGGCGGTATAAAAATTGGCGCTGGCTTATCTATTAGTCAAGGAGTTGTTAGCGTAACTGGCACTAGTAATTTGGCCACAGTGGCTACTACAGGCAGTTATAATGATTTATTAAACCAGCCAGCTCTGTTCAGCGGCGCATATGCAGACTTGAGTGGCACTCCGACTATTCCTTCTGCACAAATACAAAGTGATTGGAATCAAGCTAGTAATGTAGCATTGGATTTTATTAAGAATAAGCCAACTATTCCATCTGCATATACACTGCCCACAGCAACAACAAGTGTATTAGGTGGTGTAAAAGTTGATGGTACAACTATTACTATTGCCGATGGAGTTATTAGTTCAGTTAGTACAGATCCTAACCTTTGGGTTGAAACATTTGCAATGGCTCCTCTAGAGGAAGGTATTGTACAGATAGCAACCAGCGTGGAATATGATGCAAGTGGAAATATTTTTGCCTTGTTCAGCCATTATGTACCTGGACCTGATACCAACTCTTCCGACGACGACATAACTTATACCTCTGTGGCCAAGTTAACCCCCGCCGGTGCTGTAATATGGAGGGTTCGTTTTGCTAACACTCTAAACACAGACGGGTGGGGCTTGGCCTATGACGGCGCCGACGCTGTATACATTGCCGGTCAACAGCGTCCAAACTCGCTGACCTATAGATCTGCCACACTGACTAAGATAGACGCAGTTGATGGCAGCATAGTATGGAGCAAAACCTACGATTTTGGATACTATAGCGGTAGTCCTGTAGTAGATGTAGACGTTGACGGTAATCCTATTATGGTAGGCTATGCTGACAACAGTATAGATAGTATGATCGTTACT
>Ga0209230_10000047_pt1 | contig 44364 bp, 15 predicted proteins | sample LakOntMetagenome_FD_187467 | JGI IMG/M metagenome (GOLD analysis project Ga0209230, IMG submission 187467) | Freshwater and sediment microbial communities from Lake Ontario - Sta 18 epilimnion Metagenome (SPAdes) (version 2) | ecosystem: Environmental > Aquatic > Freshwater > Lentic | place... | reverse complement strand
GTGGTCTCCGGAGGAGTGGTCTCCGGAGGAGTGGTCTCCGGAGGAGTGGTCTCCGGAGGAGTGGTCTCCGGAGGAGTGGTCTCCGGAGGAGTGGTCTCCGGAGGAGTGGTCTCCGGAGGAGTGGTCGCTTGCGGAGTGGTCGCTTGCGGAGTGGTCGCTTGCGGAGTGGTCGCTTGCGGAGTTGTCTCAGGCGGTGCATCACATGTCGCTGCCCCTGCTGTAGACGTTTCGCCTGTAGGACAAGACAAACAGACACCACCAGTTTCATTATTCGAATACTGGCCAGCTGCACACCCACAGGAAGCACTGCCAGGATTTGAAAATTTGCCTGCTGCACACTGCAAGCATTCTCCTGGTATTTCAGAAATTGTCATAAATCTAAAGGTCGCAGTCACAGGCTGGTACGTGTTGGCGTAACATGCCACGCAGAGCTCGTTGAAAACCCTGAAGTCTGACTCTGCGCTCAATTCGTAATTTTGATAGTCAACATCATAACCCGCTTGTGCATATCCAGCGTTGCACGTACACTGTTGTTGCTCTCTCGTGTCACCAATTCCGTTTGCGAGACTTGGATTTTGAAAAAGCCAAAGAGGATCGCTGGTGCTATGTAGTGGACAATCCACACACCTTGTAAACCCCGGCATCTCATTACCAACTACCCCTGATTCTGGATACACTTGGTTTGTTACAAAGTCCCAATCGCTGCTATATTTCCCGATCGGACAAAGCTTACATGATTCCACGCTTAAGGAACCAGTGTCATTGTTATACGTGCCGTAAGGACAACGTTTGCATGTAATGACATTTTGGAACAGTTCACTGTAGTGTCCAGGCCGACATGGAGTAGACACGAGAATATTGTTGCCCATACTGTTGCCATGTGCTACACAATAATATAGCAAGTTGTCCGGAGCATCTGCATCAACAGTAAAAACTGTTTGTGCTCCGGAAGTACCGGGTGTACCTGTAGTTGTGACTCCAGTAGTATATGAAGTGCCAGTGCTGTCTTTGAATGCAATCTGATGTCCAGCATTCGAAGAGTGACTTTGATCAAACGTATACACTCCGCTGCGCAGAATGTTGAGAATTGGCTTGTTCACAGCATCAATCGCAAACACATTCCCATTTTCATTCACAACAGTAATGACAAACACTTGTTGAACAGTGGTCTCCGACGGAGTTTCGCCGAAACCGACGTGCGCGAGGCAGCAGAGAAAAAGGTAGTAGAGAGTGCGTTCGGCTGACGACATTCTCAGACTCACGTAAATAGTTTATTACGAGCATGGGTTACAAATGTAGACATGTCACATACTGTAAATATATATTTTTCATACTCTCGGTGCTAACAAACAAATCCTTGTCTTCTACATTTTCATTTGCTATGATTACCGCTGGCGGAGAACTTCGATCACCCAAATATACTTTGTGTTGTATCAGGTCAGGAATCGCAAACGTCGACGCTTGTATGGTCACAGTCTTATTTTGAAAATCACGGTGGATTCCGAACTTGTTCTCATATTGTTTTTTGATGTATATATCCGCTTTGATATCTCTGTCCCTCTTGTCCTGTATGTCTCGTATCTCTTCTGGCAATCTTGTGTCAATGATATTCCAATTGACAAAGTGATGTTGGTAAGTTCTGACAAGCGCAAAAAATGCTACATTCATTCGAAGTGTGTACTGCTTGCAGGCATTGTGGTAACTCAGAAATCGTTCTTTTTGCTGATCAGTCAATTTCTTTTCTTTGAATTCCTGATAAGTCTGATATCCAAACGTTTCACAAAAAGTATTTAACCCATCTGTTGGTTCTTTAATTCGCAAGCACTCTGACGGTAGAACAAAACAGCGCATATTATTCGAGCGGTTTTGTAAACGTTTTTGTTGCAGCTCCGATGCTGTCAAATTTACATCCTGGACAAAATGGAGGACTGCTTCCCATTGAAACACACCATCAAAAAACATTTTTTGAGCATCATCAGGATCATCATCATCATCAGACTCATCATCATCAGACTCATAATAATCAGACTCATAATAATCATCATCATTATCATCATCATCATTATCAGACTTATACTTATCATCATCATCATCACTTTTAGAGGACGCTTGCTCGCTCACTTTATTCTCTTGCGTTCCATCATCAGGATCATCATCATCCCAATTATCCTTTACATGAACACTGTTAGAGGACGCTTGCTCGCTCACTTTCTTCTCTTGCGTTCCATCATCATCACTTTTCTCTTGCGTTCCATCATCATCACTTTGAGAGCTTTTTTCCTGCAAGGGGTCAAAGTCCTCGGGTTCAAGTCTGTCGAGCTGCTTCTCTGTTGCAACTATCTGATTCTCCAGTTTCTCTTGCCCAGACTCATATGCACGTTTCTCATCTGCTAGCCGGGCTTCGAATTTATCTGTTTGATGTTTCAAGGCATTTGCGTCTGGGTACTGTCCCGCCCTGGTGAGCGCTGCCTTGGTTGTTTCGTTACTAGCTTCAAATTGTGCTCTCGCTGTCAATTCCCTCTGTCCCTCGTTGAATATATTCATCTGCTTCTGGGCCTTAAGTTCGTTCAGCGTGTCTTCAAGCATTGTTCGTTTTCGAAGGTATTCAAATTGCGCCGTTTTTGGTATTCTTGGTGTCTTCTTGTAACGTACAGGAACCTTCCTGGACTGATGCCTGATGCCGGGAAGCATCAGCTGACGTACAGCAGCAACCCAAGCCTGCATATGCCGTATCTCGTTTTTTTTGAATAATTTTACCATGAGGATCCACCATGAATTTGAAAGTAACTCTCCGTTAAACCAAAATGCCATCCTTGTCATGTCTGCTGGATTTGCAACATTGTGATCGAAAGTATCACGTTCTGAATGGTATTTTGTTGAGAAATAGATCTTTCCATCGACTGGAGGAGGAGAATTGATAGTTTCAAAAATAATCCCTTTGTTTTTTAAAGCACGAAGTACCGTGATGAATTGAGATTTGCAAAGATGCCAGTTATTCCAGGCATGCGAAACAACTTTATTCCAAGCTACTGGATCAAAACAACTAGCGTGCGTGCTTGCATGAATGGACATTCTTTCTGACAATCCGTTCAATGACCCCCTCCTCCAGATCGTAGTGAAACATTGTAGGATTGCGGCGTAAATCACCTTGCCAGTTTTCTTCGAGTGATCCGCAGACGCCGAAGGGCCTTCTGCGAAATCATGAAGCGCTTTTCCTAGCGCTCGTGCTAGTGTATCGTTTGCTATGACAGCCTCCGCAGACGTGTCTCGTGGATCAGCTTCGTAATTGTCTTTATTTGTCTTCCATGCTTCGCATGGATTCCACCAACCCGCTTTTTTTGTATTTGTGTTTTGTGTCTCATTTCCAATCTGACCACGTTTTGCATTGCTCTGGCGTAAGGTGTGCTTATCTAATTGAGATTTCCGAAATTTATCGGATTTGTTTGCTTTCGTATGTATTGCTAATGTCTCGTTTTTTGCTTTTTGTTCAACTTCAATTTGTGTGTTTGCTCCATTAATTTGGAGGTATATCCAATTAATATTGAAGCGTCTGATGTGCATTGCGCACGTGTCCGAAAAGTTGAGTCCTCGGTCGTTTTCTGACGTTTCTGGATAATGTTGGGTTTTCATATAATCATACTGTGTCACTCTGCGGATAATTTCTGGTGCATTTTTCGGAGATTTTTCATTGGCCACTGCGGAAACTAATTTGTCCTGAAGAAGTATGGTTTCGTCCGTTAATAACTTCCCCCACTTGTGAATGATATCCGCAGCGATGTCCTCATACGGTTTTGACAAATCTGATGACAAATCTGATTTCTGTGAAATTGGCATAAATTTCTGTATAAGTTCCTGCATAAATGATGCTGGAATTTCGCCGCACAATATGCCGTAAATTTTTTTTAAATTATGCATTATCTGAGAGGCCGCCTCCGCCTCCGCCTGCGCCGCCTTCGCCGCCTCCGCCGCCTCCGCCTCCGCCTCCTCCCGCATCGCCTCATCCGTCGTTATCACTCTCTCCAGCAGTGTGTAGTGGTTTTCGCCCGTGTACAGCAAGCACACAGGCTCCTTATTCTTTTGTTTATCTCTAATCCCATTCCACACGGATGTCAATTTTAAAGATTTCTGGTCAGATTCAGACTTCTCAAATACATGAATGGGATAGTTTATCACATCGGGCATAAACGCCAAAATAAAATCGTCTGCCCATGACTCTTCAGGTACTGGTGTGAACGTTGCATTCCATTTCATATTTTTACAATATAAATCAACAGAACGGTTATGTTTCTTAATCTGATGTTCAATGGTTCCTTGCATTGTAACATGGCCTATTCCGCTTTCAGCATAGGCATTACCAAATATTTCGGTTGCTGATGTCAAACTGTTTCTCCTCACTTGCTCAGCAGATTGCACTCGGAGCCAGTTTATCTTGTCTATATCAGTTATAAGACCGTTGGTCTTCAGTACCTCTTGTCCATGTCTATCACGAGCAATTGCACTATAGAAGCAGTTTCCGTCTGCCGCAATTGCAATTTTCTTGAATGTGAGCGTAACTCCATCTGATTTTGTGTATTGCAAGGTCGTGATAGCTAATGGCCTGCTCCAACTTCCTGGTGCAGCCGACATACAACACCTCTGCGTAAATACTTAGCGTCATGTAATCATAACAAAAAATAAAGTGTCTGAATGTGCACATGCTGGCCCTGTCGCATGGAAGGCGAGAGTCTTCTGCGCAGCGCTGCAGGCGACACGCAGCCACGCTCGCAGCACGAGCTCCACGCGCTCGCGAGCATGGTGGTGGCTAGTCTGCCCTTCCCGCCGCTGCCGGTGATGGTGCTGCAGGGCGAGGACGGCGCGGACGGGATGGCGTCGAGCTTCGACCTGCTCCAGACGGCGGTGACGAACTGGCAGCTCGGGCTGCGGCCGGCGGTCGAGGGAGTGGAGGAGGTCGCGCGCAGCAAGCAGGCGAGGCTCGAGAGGCTGCAGCGGGACATGGCGGCGCATTACGAGGTTGCGGCTGGCGCGACCTGCACCGAGGAGTGGGTGCAGGGGGCCTACCAGATCTACTGCACCGCGTTCCGGGACTACCTTCTCGATCACTATGCAACGAGCTCGCGCGACCTGCGCTTTTACCCAACGGCCGCAGTGGCGACGGACTCGGTGCTCATGCAGCAGGGCACCTCGCAGTGGCAGGCGAGTCGATTGCTGGCGGGAGACTGGCGCCGCCCGAAGCACGACGACGGCGCCGCCGTCTGGCCCCGCAAGAACTCGGGAGTTTGCTTCAGCAGCTACAGGCAGATGCTGCGCGCGTACGCGCTGGACCTCGCGACCCTGCCAGCCTGATCACGAGGCACGCGTTGCTCAATGACTGTTTTTTATTGTGTTTTTTATTAAGAACCGTCTCTTTCAGAACGCAATGTATCGCCTGGGGTTGCTATCCTGTAAGCGTTCATACTTAGCTTTTAAAGGGTCCTCAGCGTTGTTGAATTCGACGTTCAGCCACTTGACGGAGGTGTTCGTAATCATGGCGTCGAGAATTGACTTTCCAAGCACCGGACAAAAATTGGCGCTGACATCCAATCTTTCCAACACGTTGTTTTGAATCAAATCAAACAAGGCCTTTGCCGCGTCCGGCCCTAAGTTGTTCATCCACATGTCGAGGTTTCTCAGACAATTTTTTGGCAGGGATTTGATCACCAGCGCCGCGGCCTCATCCCCTAATTTGTTATACTCGAGCTTTAAGCACGTTAGGGACGAATTGTTCCCAAGGCCCTTAGCAAGTGCAGTTCCTCCCTTTGCCCGCAAGTCGTTGCTCACCAGGTTGAGCGTTAAGAGTGTGCCATTTACCCCCAGAGCCGTACCCATCGCAGTTGCTCCTGTCGGGCCGCACGGTCCATCTACGGCGCTTCCGGCTCCGGCTTCGAGCAACAAGATTTGGAGTCGCTTGTCATGTTGCAAAACGTCGCACACGCATACCACTCCTGCTGGACCGAGCTTATTATTGGAGAGGTCCAGCGATTGCAACCTCAGCGATTTCTGCCACAATTGGCAGAACATGCTTACTCCTGCGAGTCCCAACCCTATCCCGTCGAGGGTGAGAAAAGTCAGGGGGCCCAACTCTAACGTCTTTTCGAGGTGTTTTGAAAGGGGTGCCTGAGTGCCAACCCCGCCGGGGAACTTTTTTGTGACGATGAGTGTCACAGGCGGCCTTATTCTGAGCAATGCTCTCCTGATGCTCGGGGAGGTACGCAAAAGTTTCCAGAAACTATCACCGATGGGCAGCAGCAACTTCAGGTCTTCGTCCGGTAACACATGCAGCAAGGTCGTGAGTAGGTCAAACCCCACCATGCTGGTGGGGCTGCTAGTTCCAATCTTAAATATAATGTTTCGCAGAACTACAGAAAGTCCACGAAGCGATAGTACAGGGTGTCTAAAAGGCTCTCTGTGCCGTTCATTGCGTAGGAAACTATCGTGCAAAGGCAGGCGGAGCACTCGCCCGAGAATAGAAAAAGGAGGACGTGCGGGGAAAGGTGCATGCAGTCTCGCGGCAGATGGCTGAACATAACTGGGAAAAAAATCATGCTCAGCACGCTGCACCAGCGAATGACGGAGCTTGCCAACAAAAGCTTCCTGTTGCACGAGACCGCCTTCCAGAAACAGAAAAAGAAGTAACAGCTGCAGAACTGCAAACAGAAGCATGCGTGTTCTGCTGAGACTGCGCCAGAGCGCATGGCACCAATGAGCAACATGTAAGAGCTCAGAAGAAGCAACATCTCTGAGACAAAGGCATTAGTGTGAACTCTGTCGGCAACACTCATACAAAGAGACGGACCAAGCAACACAAATGCTAGAATGGTTTGTGTAGTGAAGAACCATAAAGTCGTTGAATGTACATCGAGAGACGTGCTGACGTCCGGTTGTGTGTTTCTTTGTTGCCAGCACTTGATGCCGTCGTATACCAATATGGAGGCTTTGCAGTACCACGGCAACGTGTGCAAACAGAACATGTTAGACATGTCATATAACCAAGACTTCGACGATAGTTAAAATTAAGTATTCACATAACATCACAGCAGCGCGCACACACTGATGCTGTGCTGCGCGGCGACCATTAATTTTGTGTAACATTTATTAAGGTCCGAATGTGTCAAGACCCCACCTCATCTTTTAAAAACTGGAAGATGGCCTCGGGGACTACCAACACGGTAGTGACGAAAGATGCACAAAGGTGCATCCTCATCATCCAGGACTCCCCGGGGGAGTCCTGGGCGATGAGGTTTTCGTACATCGTGTAGGTGAAGTACTGTGTGCACACACTAAAAAACCACACGGCACATCCGAGGTGATTGCTCGGCAACCTCTCATGCACCTTGGGACACAAGGCCAGCAAGACAACAACCTTTCGTGTGAAAGGTTGTTGGCTGGAAAGCATTTTCTGAACTGCCAGCACGACCACGAAGACCAACCCCATGAATCCGAAGAAGCTTTCCCATGGTGTTCTTCTCTCCCACCCTTGAACGAATGCGGAGAGTTGAACCCCGAAGACGACCCCCTGGAAGGACGCCCAAAGCGCGAAATGACTGGCGGAAATGTCCCCCATGTCCATAACGATGACCATGGCGCAGAACACTGCGAATTCGCCCACAAACTCCGCCTGCGTAAAAAGGGGGGTCTCCGTCGCATTGGTGCCAGCCTCCGAAAACAGAAATTTAAACACGTTCCTGGTGTGCGACAGCAGCAACATTTGGGGGAGCACGTGCTTGATGTATGGGGCCCCTAGGGGTTTGAGGCCCCGCCAGCGATACAAGAACAACAGGGCGATCAAGGGGATTATGAGGTACACCCCGCAAAGATAGTAACCCACATAGAATGGGGTACCCAAGGGGTGGTGCCAACACATGCTCAAAACTTGCCAGACCGCATGCAGCTTGTCCACATAGTTTTGCAGCGCTTTGTGCTCATCCGGGTACAGATACTGATGCACATAACCCACGGTCCTGATGGCCGCTACATACCGAGCGCGCATTTATGCACACTCGGCTGTTCCACGAGTTCTTATATAGTTACATTGTAGATACTTCAGCGAAGCCGCTGACGCAAGTGCAGTTTTGTGCCATGCTGCTCATCCTCTGAGAATTGCTGTGCATAGGACAGGGTGTTCTTATTCCATGCATACAAAAGAAGTTTTCGCCGCATTCGAGACACTTGTTGTCGGAGAGGAAAAATCCAGGGAGGCATTGGCAGTCTGAGCGTTCTGCGGAGCCTGCTGGCGAGCTGCTGTGTTCCGTGCATTTCAGCTTGAGCTCGCGGCCCGGGCAGAAAGAGTTTTCTGTGCATGGAGTGCAGGCTGATGACACTGACCTCTCGAATCCCGGTGCGCATAGACATTGGTCGGGCAGCGTAGCGGCCGGAGCTGAGAGCGTGTGCTCAGGACACTCCGAGCAGATTTGCTGTCCTCTGCTGCTTTTGTACTTGCCTGGCGTGCACGCCGTGCAGAGGACAGTCACGCCCGTTGTATATCCGGCATCGCACTCACAGGCTGAGCCCGGGGTGTCATTTCCACTGTTCACCGGACACTGGCGGCATGTGTTCTTCCATGTGTCATGGTGAGGAGGACAGGGCTGGCATCCCGCGTCTGCAAGAACGTGACCTACCGGGCATCTGCAAGCGTTGCCCGTTGTCGCGCCCGTCCCTTCGGTGTCAGTCCCGAGCGGGCAGGGAACGCAGGAGTTGTTGCCGACGAAGGACTTGTACGTGCCAGTCGAGCATGGAGCGCACGTGGAAGTCAAGTCGGACGCGGCGACCGCATGTCCCTCCGCGCACAAGCACTCGCTGGCCTCCACGGCTCCTTCGAAGCTCGTCGTCAGCGCAGGGCAAGCCGTGCACGCTTGCATGCCAGTTTCTGGCTTGAAGAAGCCCGCTGTGCAGGGAGCGCACGTGTGTGCGTGTACGGTCGAGCCCGGGGGGCACGTGCACGCGTCACCGTGCGCGGTCCAAGGAGACTCGCAGGTCGAGAGGCGGCCCAGGAACGGCGTCAGGTCCAGTCCCTCTGCGAGGACCGGGTCGTCGCTGGCGAGGACCGGGTCGTCGCTGCCGACGACTCGCAGCGAACACGCGCAGAGAGCCACGCAGAGGGCCATCGCGCGCCGGAGCGGCATGCCGGGGCGGGGCTTTATAGTGAACGTGCTCTATTCGACGTGGTATTTTCATAAAAATTACTGAACTAGCGATTGTTCCTGCTGCCAAAAATAGTATAGCGTGAAGTATATAAGAAGACACATACAGGCGGCCATGTCAGAGGATGTGGGACCGCCTGAAGAGAGAGTGAATGCCAGGGGCTATTACAGCAAACAATATGAGGAGTTCATGTCCAAATATCATCAACAATGTGATGATTGGGAAGAGTATTCGCGGGATCTTGTGCGTGAGCAAGCCAAAGGCGATGGTGGAGACGGGCCAGTGCCCCAGAATCTTCTGGCTACCAATCCAGTTATGCCCCCCGATCACCGAGACCCCAGAGCGGGTTATAAAGCTCGCTTGAGGCCTGACTACGCGGGGATGAAGTTTCTATCTGATATATTCACAAGGCATTCAAAGGCATTGCCGACTGTGCCCGTGCAGGACATATTTCCGGGTAGAGAGATTTTTCTTGGCTCAGACCAGGAACTGTGCGGCCTGCATGTCCAGGCGGAGGTCCGCTGTGGGGTCTGGGTGGACCCAAATGTCTCGTCGGGGATACAGGAAGTGCATTGTAGCCTGAAGTTGCTAAATGGAATTTGGTTTCTCAAAGCGTACGAAGAGACCAAACACGAGCGCCGTGTTCAAGGAGAACTTACGGTGAGTGTCCTTTGCGAGAATGACGACCCCATGCCGCTCAGGCACGAGGACACTTTCTGGGTGGGGCAATATCTCAAGATCGTGTTCGAGCAGAATTAAGGTTTCGCATAAGAGCGGGGGCATTTTAATAAAATTACTAAACTAGCGAGTGTTCCTTCTCCAAAGCGTATATCAGACACGCCGCTCATGGTCTGCACGCGCGCGAGTGTGTTGTTGTTGCTGTGTATGTGCCACCCCACGGCCAGGGGCGTGTCGAGTGTCGAATCGAGAACGTCCTGTCCCGGCCTCTGCCGCGTCCCGCCGGGCTACGAGGTGACATCGTCAGGCGCCAACATCAAGCCCTGCCCCGCAAACCATTACAACGACGGCTCGGCGAAGGCCTGCACTCCGTGCCCGGCGGGGACGCTGACGTACGAGACGGGCCTCACGCACGTCGCGTCCTGCGCGTGCCGGGCGGGCTACCACCGCCTTTCCGGCTTGTGCACCGCGTGCGAGCTGGGCTCCTACAAGGCAGAGGCAGGAAACGGCGCGTGCGTCGCGTGTTCGCCGTTCGAGACCACGCTGCAGACTGCCCGCGCGGACGCCGCGGACTGTGTATGTCTTCCGGGGTACGAGCGCGTGCACAGCGCATGCCAGCTGATGGAGTGCGCGGCCGGCAGCGCGCTTGTGCTCGCCGGCGACGCGGCGAGCTGCCAGTGCGCGCCGGGCTATGGGTTCCAGGGCACCATGGCCAACGGCGACGTCGCCTGCGCGGCGTGTGGCGACGGCAAGTTCAAGGACAACGTGGCCAACGCCGCCTGCGCGCCCTGTGGTGTCTTCACCGTCTCCTCCGCCCCCCGCGCCAACCGCACCGCCTGCGCCTGCGCGCCCGACTACGAGCCGGGGCAGAACGACGGGCCGGACGTGCCTGGCGGCACCTGTGTGCCGGAGTGCGGCCCGGGCACACACGGGCGCCACGGAGGCTGCACACTGTGCCCCTCTGGACACTTCAAGCCTGCCAGGGGCCCGGAGTGCAGCAAATGCCCGTCGCCCAGAGTCGCTGCCAGCAGCGGAAACACGCAGGAGGCCAGGTGTTCCTGTCCGCATGACACGATTGACGTCGCTCAAGAGGACATGGCTGTCGTCGAGGGTCTCGGGGGCTTCATCGCCGATAGCGCCGAGTCTCTCTCGACAGCACTCGGTTCGCTAGTGCTCCCCGCGAACGCAAGCCGGTCTCTCTGGCGCCTGAGCATCAGCGGCGCGCACAGCTCGCTTACAGTGACTGTGGGCGACCAGGTCGTGTACGATTGCGGCCGCGGCTCATGCTCGAGCGAGACGGCGATCAACTTGCAAGGCATGCGCGGACGCGTGAATGCGACGTGCACAAATGCGGCGCGGGGAGAGACTCGCATGACCCTCCTCTGGTACACGCGCAGGGAGGTTGTGCTGGCAGCCGGAGCTGTCGTTCAGGCCTGGTGGCCCGCCGCCTTGCCCCAGGCCGAGGCGTGGGCCGCGGCCCGCCGCCTGCGCCCGGGCGACACCGTCTTCCGCGCGCGCGACGTCTTTAGCAAGAGTGTCTCCGTCTGCGCACCGTGCCCCGCCGGGCTCCGCTGCGCCGCGCACGTCAAAAATTATTTCGATGCTATTTAATTTTAAATCGTTTTTGATAAAAAGAAGAAACGTCTGCGCATTTTTACGTGCTTCGGTGTCAATCAGGACACTCCGTGTAGCAACTGAAGCACTCGGTGTCGTTGACGCGATTGTTGAAGGAGCCCGCAGGACACGCGTCGCAGCTTGTAGTCGTACGGTTCCAGATGTACCCCTGTTCACACAGACAGGACGTAATCGACGTTAAATTAGTTCCCAACGTCAGCGAATTGACGGGACACTTTATGCAACGCAAGTGTCCTTCGGGCTTGTAGAAGTTGGGTTGACAGCGAGTGCAGTTCCTTGTATTCTCGAACGCCTCGGAGCCCGCAGGGCATTCTTTCACACAGATGTCATTGTCCCTGTTGAACCCATTATCACAAATGCAATTGGAAATGTTCTGCGATCCCCCCTGTGATGTCGAGAACACGGGACATGGTAGGCATTCCTGATTGCCCTTGAAGTTTTTGTATTGATTTGGCGCGCAATCCACAACGGTACGTACGTCGACATGATTAACTGTAGGGCCTTCCGATGTGACAGTGAAGCCTGATTGAGAAAATGCATTCTCAACGGCATCTGCGTCTTGTAATGATTCGCTAACAATTGTAATAGTGTCGTTGGTAACTGAGATCGCAGCAGTGACCTCTGCAAATGCCGCCAAGAGTCGTCGAGCGCCGTTCCCATCGTCCTGGATTTTGATCTCCACAATGAAGACGTCTTCAATGTCGATAACACAGTTACAGCCTGTCTGGGCTATTTCCTGGACGCTTCTCCTGATCTCCAATCTCCGGTCAGGCGTGAAGTATGCCAGTGTGTATGGCATCACTAATGCTAACTGGACCGATGGCGCTTTCACCAACAAGCCAGTTTTTCCTTCGATTGCCACACACTCAAGCTCTGATGTTGCGGTGGGAGACAGCGTGCTTGTTTCTTCTCTGCATTTTTGACACTCTGTGTCTGTTCGCCCTCGGAAGAATGAGATGCCGCACGCGGTGCAGGGCCCGCCCGGTGTACCAGTGAATCCTGGCTGGCATGTGCAGGCTGAGACGTTCGACGCGCCGCCTGCAGCCTCAGTGTTAGGCGGACACGGGACACAAGCGCCGAAAAGCGAGTATGTGTCTCGCGGACAAGACGAGCAAGGGCCTCCGTTCGCTCCAGTGAACCCTGGGTTGCACAGACAAGCCGTTCTGAGCTGTGAGGCAGGCGGGGAATCGGAGTTGAGTGGGCACGGATAGCACTTCCAGCTGCCAATCCCCTCCTTGTACTCGCCGGCGTTACACGCTTTGCAACTTTTGGACTCCTTTGCATCTGATGTAAATTCATAACCATAACCTTGCTTGCATTCGCATTGCTGCGAATCGTCTGAGCCTGCTGAGCTGACCGTGTTTGACGGACATGTCGTGCATTTGCTATTGCCTGTAGAATTTTTGAAGGTGTTTGCGGGACAGGGCTCGCAAGAAGTGAAGTTGACATGCGGGGTTGTGTCTGCAGCACCTGTCGTCGCAGAGCTTTGAATGCGGAAGAGCCCTGGCACGCACGCGCAATCGTCGACAGTCTTTGCGCCCACCGCAGTTGTCGTTGCACCTTCGTGACACTGATGGCAAGTGTGTGGGTGTGCAGCCGCGTCGGTGTACTTTCCCAGCGGACAGGCAGAACACACCGTCGCATTGCTGCTCGGGTGCAAACTTGCAAACTCAAAGCCCGGTTCACACAGACAGTCGCTTCCGCTCTGGCTGCCCTGCTTGGAAAAAGAGTTTGGCTCACAAGGCAAGCATCCGTTCCCTCCCGTCCTTTCGGCCCAGCTTCCTGGCAGGGCAACTCCGAAAGAGTTTGCCTCGCAGGGCTTACAGCCGGCCGTCGAATCCAGGGCAAAGCCCACGACACACACGCACGCTGCGGCGTTCGTGCTCCCCGCCGTGGGCGTGGTTGCGTTACTGGCACACGTGACGCAGTCGGCCGATCCCGTGCTCTCTTTGTACGTGCCGACGGGGCACGCCTCACAGCTCGAGTGCGAGGCATCTCCCGAGTAGCCTGCGTTGCACACGCAGGCGGCGCGGTTGGAGCTGCCCTCGGGGCTCGCACTGAAGGCCGGACAGCCGTCCTCGCACTCGCTGGTGCCTGCCGCGGCCTTGAAGCGGCCCGCCGGGCATGGCCTGCAGATGCCACTGACGTTCCCGAAGCCAGCCGCACACACACACTCTGACGCGTCCGTGCGTGCTGGCCCGTGCGTGGTCGTGTTGGCCGAGCAGGCGGTGCAGGCCGCTGCGCCCAGTTCGGGCTTGTACTCCCCTGTCTCGCACGCCGCGCACGGCCCGCCGTCCTCCCCCGTGTATCCCGCGAGACAAAGACAGGCCTCGGGGTCCGTGCTCGCCGTCGGGCTGAGGGTGTACTGCGCGCATTGGGTGCAAGCGGCGCTCCCGTTGGCGGCCTTCCACGTGCCCTCGGCGCACGCCGCGCACGGCTCACCGTCCTCCCCCGAGTGTCCCGCCGCGCAGACGCAGTCCGTCCGCTCGGCGCTGCCCGCCGCGGAGAGCGAGGCGGCTGGGCAGGGCTGTGCTGGCAGATCGCCTCCTGGGCAGAAGTGGTCCGCAGGGCACGGCTGGCACAGCCCTGTGTCGGCGTTGCGCGCATGCCCGGGCTGGCATGTGCAGGCGAGGGCGCCAGCCTCGGTCTGTCTCCACCCGGGCAGCTCGCACGCGCACTGCGTCTCGCTCTCCGCGCCCACCGGGCTCGTCGCGCCGGGCGGGCACGCGAGGCAGCGCTGCTGGCCCGGCGACGGTGTGTACGTGCCGTTGGTGCACTGGACAAAGCCGACCGTCATGTTTCCGAAGTAGCCCTTGGCCGCCACGCAGTCCACATTATCAATTGTGCGCTCAAAGAGCGTTGTGCTACCGGACGGGCATCTCTCGCACTCCTGCTTGCTCACACCTTGCCTGTACGAGCCGACGACGCACGGGTGGCATGAAATACCGCCATAGCCCGGGACGCAGAGGCAGTCTTGGGATTGCACGGTGCCCACGGAGACCGTCGTGTGGTTTGCCTGGCATCGACAGCATTTGTCCTGCTGCACACAACCTTGAAAGGCATCAGAAGCGTTGCCAGCACGCTCCTTGAAGGTGCCGACGGCACACGCTCCGCACCAACCATCCTCTCCAAGTCTATACCCGGCCTCACACTCGCACGAGACAGCGGCCGAGTCCGAGCTGGGCGTGGCGTAGGAGGGACAGCTCTCGCACCGGGCGCTGCCCGCCCCGGGCTTGTACGTCCCGGTCTCGCACGCTGCGCACGGCCCGCCGTCCTCCCCGGTGTACCCGGCGAGACAGCGACAGGCCTTGTGGTCTGTGCTCGCTGTCGCACTGAGAGTGTTTGGCAAGCACTCGGTGCAAGCCGCGCTCCCAGAGGCCTCCTTGTACTCCCCCGCCTTACACGCCGTGCATTGCGCGTTGTCGGGCCCGGAGTACCCGGGATTGCACGTGCACACGCTGCTCCCCGCCGGGCTGGAGGAGTCTGCAGGACACCCCAAGCATTCCTCGGGCCCCACGGACGTTTTGAAGGTGCCCTGCAGACACAGCTGGCAAGGAGACCCGTTTGCTCCGGTGTATCCGGCATTGCACTTGCAGTCGGTGACCAGCGCGCTCCTGGACGGAGATTGCGAGTTGAGCGGACACTCGTCACATGTTGTCGGGTCCAGTTCGTCCTTGTAAGTGTTCTCTGGACACGAAGTGCATGAATCTCCGTCCGCCCCCGCAAATCCAGCGCCGCACTCGCAATCTGTCTGCCTTGTGCTTCGGGGGGGAGAGATCGCGTTCGAGGGACAGCTCGTACACGAGAGGGACCCGACAGAGCTCTTGTACGTGGACTCAGCACACCCAGAGCAAGGCCCCCCGTCGTCTCCCGTGAATCCCGCGCTGCACTTGCAGTCGGTCTCATCGTCGCTCCCAGGCAAGGACTGCGAAAACTGCGTACACCCCTCACACGCTGCGGAGCCAATGGCCTCCTTGTATGTGCCGGCTTCGCAGGCGATGCACGTCTGCCCGTCGGCGCCAGTCGCTCCGGCATTGCACTTGCAGTCGGTGATTAATGACGATCTGGAAATCGAGTCTGAAAGGGCGGGGCACAGCTGGCAGCTTGGACTGCCGGGCGGGGACCACTTGCCAGCCGAGCAGTCTTGGCACACCTCGATCCCCGAGGCTGCCACGGAAGCGGAATAGCGCCCCCCGGCACACTGAGAACACTCGTAACGCTTGGTCGCTTCGTAGTAGTATCCTGGATCGCACGCGATGCAGGCGTCGTGCGCTGCAGTCTGCCGGTACCCGGCCACGCAAAAGCACCTCTCGATGCTTCCGCTCCCGGCGACGGAGGTGGAGTTGCGCGGGCAGGCCTGGCACGTTGCTACGGACACTGCCGCAACTTCAGTCGAGTACGTGTTGGAAGGGCACTGTGCGCAGGTCCACAAACCTTCTGTGTAAGTGCCTGCCACACACGGCTGACATGGATACCCATACCCCAAACGGGAGATGTGGCCTGCAATGCACGTGCACTCATATACGCTGCCGATGCCTGCAGTGGAGCTAGTATTCGCAGGGCATGGCGTGCATGCTGATGCGCCACTCACGTCGGAATACGTGTCGGTGGGGCAGATCGTGCACTGCTGCCCGGCCGCTCCATAATAGCCAATCTTACAAGCACAGCAATTTGCAGAATGCTTGCATCCTGAGGCGGAGTTGGCTTTGCACGGTGAGCATGGACTAGAGCCCACTGTATCTTTGTACTGGGTGACATTGCAAGACGTGCACGTGCCTCCGTCCGGGCCCGTATACCCCTTGTTACACTTGCAGTCCTCCTTCTGGTCGTTCAATCCAAGAGCTTCTGAGTTCGATGGACATTGCAAGCATGTCAAGCTGCCGGGGGTGTCGGAGTACGTGTTGATCGCACACTGCTGACAGTTGTTCGGGATGCTGCCGTAGTAACCAGCCCTGCAAATGCATTTCGCGGACGAGTTGCTCCCGGCAGGGGACTGCGCGGCCAGGTTACACTGCGTGCACGCGGCTGGGCCGACGGTGTCCTTGTAAAAGTTTGCCTGGCACGCCGTGCACGTGCCTCCGTTTGGTCCGGTGTATCCAGCCTTGCACTGACAGTTGGTGCTAAGAACACTACCCTGCAAAGAGACTGAATTTGCAGGGCAGTTACTGCAGTCCGAAATTGAAGAGGCACCTGTAATTGCCGAGTAAGTATTTGCTGGGCAGGAAGTGCAGTTGTCTGATCCAGACGTTGGTTTGAACTTTCCCGCTGGGCACGCTGTGCAGCCTCCCTGATCAAGACCAGACCCCGTCGTGCCCGGACCACATATGGGTGTCACACAGATTGGGCCTTGCTGTATCCAGCCAGAGATGCACACGCACTGCGAAATGTTGGTGCTGCCTGCTAGAGAAACTCTTCCAGCAGCACAGTTGGTGCAAGAATACTGTCCAACTGATGAGTACTGGTTCGCGTTACAGATTTCACACTTCTCCTGGTCCAGATGCCGATACCCGGCTTTGCAAAGGCACCCGGCTATAGTGCTGCTTCTAGTAGTGTCAATGCTAGTTGTGAATTGATTGGCATCTGGGCACATTTTACATTGACCAGCCTCATGATTATAAAAATATGAATTCAAAGGACAGAAACATTGACTTTTGCTCGTTGCTGCAATTGGCGACTGAATGTTTATGATCCCCCCTGGTGTCCAAGTTTCATAACTCATGTACCATCCACAAGGTAAACATTCATAGGGACCAACTTGATCTTTGTACTTTCCGCTTACACACGCAGGACAATAATTCATTGATGACCCTCCGTACCCTTTATTGCACCCACAAGTGTAGCCGTCTAAAATAGTTTGAGTATTCAATGGACAGTCAATGCATGCTTGTGTTCCCCAGGCGTTCTTGTATTTCCCTGCACTGCACGCCGTGCACACCCCACCCACGTCCGTCTGGCCTTGTGGACATTCCCTTGTGCAGGGACCCCCTGCTGTACCTACGAATCCGCTGTTGCACGTGCAATCTGTCAATGCATCACTTGCAGCAAGTGACGTGCTCCCTACAGGACAGTCAAAGCATGTCGAGAGGCCTGTACTGTTCCCAAATTTGCCAGCTGTGCATGTTGTGCATTCTGATTTTGCAGGGAGAGCAAACTTCGCAGTAGGACAAACTGAGCAGGCTTCGGGGCCCAGAGTGTTCTTGTATTTTCCTGCAGCACACCCAGAACACGAACCACCACCGTTAGCGTACCAAACATAATTTGATTGTCCAGTGTACCCGACATTGCACTTACAACCATATTGGTCAGGAACAGACCAATATGTCGAAGCACAATTGAAACAATCGGTTGTAGTGCTAGAATATTTGTGTTGTCCTGCTGGACAAAATTCACAAATCCATGGATTGGTGTTACTTTTGATATATTGTCCGACGCATTTACAAGCATCCAAAAGGTATTGTCCACCAAATGATGTTGTGGAACCAGTTGGACAAGCAGTGCATCCAAGTGTATTGGATACTGCAGAGTATGGTTTGTACTTGCCTACAGCACAGTCCTCGCATGATGTAGTTGTTCCGTACTGGCCATGCGCGCACAGTTTCACACAAACTGTGTTGGTTGCTGCATCTAATCCAGTTCCCGAGGGACACACACAGCTCGACACAGTGGTGCTGCCAGCTGGTGACGTCATTGGTGCTTGACAATCAGTGCATGCCACTGATCCAGGAGTGTTCTTGTATTTTCCTGCCTCACACTGCACGCATTGCCCACCTGCGGGTCCGGTGTACCCACTGTTACAAAGACATGTGCTGCTGCCTAAACTTGGTTGTAGTGAATTGGCATAACACGGCAGACATGTAATACTATTCGTGCTTGGTTGGTATGTGTTGGCTGCGCACTGAGTACATTGAGAATTGCTCAAAACATTCTTGAATTTGCCTGCTTCACATGGAGAACATGTTTTAGGAGCTTCATACTCCATAAGTGTTGCATAGTATCCTGGTGTACAAGAACAAAAATTTCCATGAGTTGCCCCAGTGCTCAAAGTAGTGGCATACGCAGCACATGTATTGCATGAACTATACCCTGACCCAGCCATCCATTTACCCACTTCACATGTTGAACATGGATAATTGCCTGCAGTGCTTTTAAATTTTCCCTGGGGACAATCAGCACATTCCTCGCCTGCACTTGGTTTAGCTTTTCCATCTACGCATACGCAATCATTCACACTTGTGCTCCCTATTTGCAGTGTTGTGCTCCTTGAACATGTGTTACATGAACCTGTTCCCACAGTGGATTTGTATTTGCCAATCTCACACGCTGTGCACGTGCCTCCGTCTGGTCCAGTGTACCCAGTGTTGCACGGACAACTGCTGCTTGCAGCAGGTGAGAACGTGTTTACAGGACAGGCAATGCATTCTTCGGTGCCCGTGGTGGCTTTGTACGTCCCAGCGGCACACGCCACACACGACTCGTCAGACAGATACTGACCGGTTGGGCAGGACGTCGGCGTATTATAGCAGTCGAGCATATTGTCAGATCCGTAATATCTTGTTTGGTACCCCGCATTGCATGTACACACAGCAAGATCATACCTGGCCTTGGGTGAATGAGAATTTGTAGGACATCGCTGACATGCCCCAAAATTTGTTGAAGATTTGTAGCCATAACCAGCTTCGCATACGCAATTATCTCTTGACTGACTGAAGATAGGACCCGTGCCTAACTCAAATGTATTTCCACAGTCTTTACATGTTGAGACTCCAACTGTGCTCTTGTATTTTCCCGCCACACAATTTGTGCAAGTACCAGACACGAGCCCTCGGCCAGGGGGGCAATTATTTGTAGTAGTGTCAGTACAGTATGCATACTGATTGTTGTCAGTATTGCAATTGCTCTGACAAGTACCTGAACTGCACTTACAAGAATTCGCTCTACCAGCTGTCCAACTTCCGATCGTATAGAAAGCAGGACAGCTAATACATTTCGTCACATTTGTATATAAGCCCAAGAGTGGTTCCCATTCACTACCAAACATGTTTGATGTTCTTGCTGTTCTGTACTGTACATTAGTACACGTGTTACAAGTATTAGCGGAAGTACTCCAAAAATAGCCATCTTGGGCCGAACATATTCGGCATTGTGTCACAAAACTTCCAGTCAAGGGACATCCTGGGTAATTGAGTGTGTAATATAAATCCCCAAGGCAGTCTGACGCTCCTTTAGTGCCCTTGGGATGAGGCAAAAGCATTGTGTTTGCGGGACAGGAAAATACGCAAGCACCCTCAACACCAAGAACTCCATAATAACCAGCATTACAAATGCAGTTGTTGGCAGAATCAGTCGCAACTGCGCTTGTTGTGCCAGAACCACAACTGGTACATTGAGAATATCTTGCCAACACAGCATTGTATTTTCCAGAAGGACATGCTGTGCAAGTGCCTCCCACACCTGAGTCATCAATGTTTGGATGTATAATAACGCCTGAGTATCCCCTGTTACATAAACATCCACGCGTATACGGATCATAAACCGCATTTGGAATGGTTGCGCAGTCCAAACAAGAACTTGCAGCATAACCACTACCATAATTTGCAGGACATGCACTGCATGGCTCAGTGCCAGCTGTTGCCTTATATTTTCCGGCCTCACAATTCGTGCACCAATTAGGATCATAATCAGGGGCATACTTTCCTGCGGGGCAACTCATTTGTGCTTCGACAAACCCTATACAGCCCAAGATGCAAACAAACCTAAAAAATCTTGTGTGGCCGCTGCCTCGACCAGCCAAGGAAGACCCCAGCATGTCAAGGCGTGTCTAATATACGTGTGCTCCTCGATACGTTCTTTCGTCGTGTCCAGACGTGAGCATTGAGCCGCACGCGAGTATGAAGAGCGCAAGTATATAAAGCGGGCCAGGCATGTCCGCGGTGTGCACGGCGTGGTTCTACAGCCCGGCGAGGGACCGGGTGACGGGGCTGAACGTGGTCAACAAGATCGTGGCGAGCCTCGACCCGCCGTTCTGCCACGTCGAGCTGCAGTTCCCGAACGGGGAGGCGTGCTCGATCGTGATGAACGGACGCGTGAGCATGCGGGAGCGCAGCTTCGACCCGGAGTTCTACACGGGCGTGCGGGTCGAGGCGCCGGCGCCTGCGGTGGGCAGGGCGCTGGCGCTGGCGCGGGGCCACGTAAAGCTCGAGACGGCCTTCGGCGTGACCGGCGCGCGCACCTTCTGCAGCAAGCTGGTGGCGGACCTGCTGCGCGAGAGTGGGATGGTGCCCGAGGAGGAGCTGCGGGGCATGTATTTGAACTCACCAAGCGCGCTGCACCGGCGGTTGACTGCACTGACCGGCCCTCGCTTACTCTCACGCCCAAACCCGCGCACAGGGCCTCTCGTCCCCATCGATTTCGCCGAGTCGACTGTACAGCCCGACTGTCAGGCACGATACAAAGTATCTGCCGTGGCCTTCAGCGGACAACGCCTCTCTTTCCGCCTCCCATGCACAGATCGCAGACAAAATGAGAAAATGCCTGAAGAGGATCAAGGGCTGCTCTTCTGAGCATGACGAGCGTACAGCGAAACGTGCTGAATGAACTGGTCGCCTGCATACTCACATGCACAGAAAATCAGGCTGCTCTCACAACACAGGAGACTGACCTACTGAAGCTCCGCGAGCGCGCCCTCGACATGTTCAAGGACCTCGAGCAGAAGCTGTGCTCGCTCGCCGCCAGCTGTATCACAGCTCCGATGTCCGGGCGCATGTTCATCGCTCTTCCTCTAGACTACTACAGCGAACGAGAACGCAAGCAGAGTCTGGAGGAGCAGATGCGCTAAAAACCCCAAATATGTTTTGTTATTTATTAATGAACGACTCTTTCACACTCCCCAGTCATCGTCATCCTCTTCCGACTCTTTCGAGACCGGCTTTTCCGAGACCGGCTTTTCCGAGACCGGCTTTTCCGAGACCGGCTCGCACTCGAACCAGTCACCATCGTCGTCGAAGGAGTTAGAACCGCGTGTCGTGGAGCATTGCTTCTCCCATAAAGCCTGCATTTCCTTGGCTTTCTCACAAAAGTCTTTGATATAAGAGGAAGAAGTTTGCTTTCCAGGATCTGCTGCAAGCGGCTCTGCTGCAACCGCAGATCTGCTGCAACCGCTGGCGGCGAAACTGAACGAGTTTCCGGCACATCCGCCGTTTGATGAGCAAAATATGGGTGCTGGAACAGGAGGAGGAGGAGCGGGATCCTCCTCGGGAGGAGGACGGGGGTTCGCATCCCATGGAGCGAGATTAATGCCAGTGCATCCCACATAGAATAGGTCTATGTATTCCCCGGTCTTCTCTTCAAAAAACCCGGCCAGAGCATTTGCTTCGCCAATCTGTTTTTTCATGGCCTTCTTCAACTTCGGGTCAGCAGTTGCCTTGGCCATCATCTCTTTCAAGCCTGCGTTGTCCCCCCGAAGAATGCAATAGTGTGTGCCTTCTTTATGCTTGTCCGGCAGAGTGGTCTTCCTAGACAAGAAGGCCATTTCGATCCTGCACATCAAATCCGTTCGGAGATCGTTACGCTGATCGCATAGCAACGCCTTAACGAGGGCTTTTTGCAGAGCGTTGGTCATCAGGTGTATCTTGTCACGCAAGTTTTCGTACAAGCCCATCGCACCTCGTGAAACGAGGTGCTGTGCGGCGATCATGTGGAAGATGCACACGCACGCGATGTCGAACTCGTCCCCCCTGCCCAAGGTGAGCCTGGTGATGTCCGCGTTGAAGCGAACAAACCGACCATCCCTCTTGAAATAGTCATCACAGACTTGCTGCGCAATGTCCGGGTTGTGCGCAGCCCAACGAGGGTTGGTCGAATTCTTTGCTTTCAGCACAGACTGCGCACCCAGGAACCAAAGCCAGTACAGATACAAATCTGTATTGAAACCATCCTCCTCACCTGGTACCTGAGGCACCCAAATGTGCTGCTGATGGTTAAGCTGCTCAAGGTGGTACCTGGCCAGCTTCAGAAACTGCTCGTCCGGAACCGTGAAGATTGCCATCGCAGGGTCGACAGCTTGTGGACTTTTTAAGTGCCACCCCAGCTGTTCCGGGGAGAGCAAGCGCTGCAAGTCAAGTATGGTTTGCTGCTGCTGGTAATGACAGTCGAACCACGCCTTGTTGTCCTCGGCTTCTTTTGGAAGCTTCGTGAGCTTGGGCAGGGGAGCAAAATGCCCCCTGTCTTTCGGAATGAGCATCCCGTGCAACTCCTCGATCCTGCTGTTATTGACGCCGCAGGCGTTGATTAACCACGTCTTCTGCCCGGGCCCACCGTCTCCTGGAGTTCGGGAGGCAGCTTCTTGCTGCTCGCGGGTGCATTTCTTTTTGGCCTCGTGCTTGGCCTCGTTATTGGCCTCGTTATTGGCCTCGTTCTTGGCCTCGTTCTCGGCCGGCTGATGCTTCCTCTTCGGGGGCATAGTCGACCTGCTCGTCGTCTCTTAAATATGTCGAGTTCAAATACAAAGAGTAAAAAGTCTATGAGAATCAAACTACTTTATAAAACGGGCGCCTGTGCATGCTCCGCCTGCGAATCGTGGCGTATGGTCTGCTGGTACTGCTGAGGCTCTGCTGTATGTGTGTCGAAGGCGCCGAGGACATGATGTACAATATCGGCGCGAATGACATGATGCACTTGACTGGCGCGACATTCCATGCGTATGAGAACGCATGGTCTGTGGACATGCTGAGCCAACAAGCAGACGCTGCAGTCGTTCTTATTTTTACTGTGTGCGAACAGCCGTGTGCACGAGCGTACGAACCCGGTCAGGAAAACCGCTTCTTTATTGTAGATTGCGCGGGCTTACTGCTGGCTGTGAATACACGCCCATGGCACAACACTTACGTGGCGTCGCAGGTGGCCGATGCCGCGAGTGCTACAGCGTTCTGCGACGGCGTTCGTAAGTCGCCCGCGGAGGTGCAAGCGCGCACTAGCAGCATCCTCAGCGACGCTACTGGAGGCGCGCTTGTGCGCGTTCGATCGCCACTCGTCATGGTCGTCTTCCACGAGCCTGAGTTTATGCATCAGTATACACTGGCAGTTGGTGCTAACTCGAGCGACCTATTTTCTCTCGCCTTCAGGGTCACTCAAGTAACAGCTTTCGGAGAAAAGTTTTCGGTGCGCCACTTTGTGCACACGGTGATTCTGCGCACGCCAGTGGAGCGCTTACTGACATTCGCACTGCGCAACGGCTGCACAGCAATCGGCCTGAGCGCACCAGCGTTCGGAAACGTGCGCAGTACCGAAGTGGGCGGACGTGTTCGTTGTGTGTGGGAATGCAGGGGCGACATGCTTCGTCAGCCCTACAACTCACTGCCACCGACGCTAGCGCAGCTTGAGCCCACTAACCCTGAATACACAAAACTGAGCATCAAGTACGCCTGCATTGCTCTACCGCAGGCATTTGTAGCCTCTACATTTGGCTTCGTCGTCGACACCCTGCTATCACCGACTGACATCGGCTACGCGCAGGCGCTCTTTGATGCTGTGGACCGACTCTCCGCCGCTGTGCAGCAGGACCTAACCGACGCAGGGCAACAGGGCTTTGTATTGTTATCCATCCGCGACTCCGTGTATCACACCTCCTTTGACCAACGTTTGGCAGAGTTGCAGTTGGAGAAGTGTGTGTCTGCTGGCGTGTTGCCTGCAGCCTGTACAGCGTCGGCCCAGACACAAGAAAACACAAATTACCCGTACCAGAGGAGACGACTCTTGAGCAGTGCTCCTCGGGCGTTTCCTGCGCAGATTGATGGAATGATTGTGATTTCACAGGCGGCCGTTTCGCAGCAGGAGAAGAAAATCGACACTATTCTCACGAGACTTAATTCCGTGCTCGTCAGCGCCGTTCTCAAACACGCTCAACTGTTACAGGACGCTACAGGCACACAGATCATTGTGGACGTCGAGGACATAGCTTTCCACAAGATAGTGGAGTTTGCGGTGTCTAGTCCGGTCACCCCTGGCTCAGCGGATACAGAGCTCGCTCGGACACTGAGCAGGGGCCGAGCAGGTATGAAAGCCGTCAATGCGGCGCTTTGGACAAACGCAGGCATCCTGTGCGGCGTCATCGCTGCAGCGCTTTTCGTCGCTTGGCGATGCAACAAGGCCGGGTAACGTCGGTACGCAAGCATAATAAAAACAAGACAATGTGCGCATGATTCTTTATTATGTATACTTAGTTTCGCACCACACAAACACCTTCTTTTCCTGTTTGCGATCTGCTTCCACAATCGTTCGGCCAGTCGAGCACGCGATCGCATGTAAGCGAGGGCTCATTTGTGACGTAGTCGACTACATGCCACTCTTCCTTCCCAAGAATTTTCTTCATCGTCGAGCTAAGATACTGCGAGCTGTGGCAGTGTGCGCTGTCTGCTGCGACGCACGCGACGGTGTCGCTGAGGAAGCTGGCGGCACGGAGGCCACGCAGCTTCTTGCTCGCACCCTTTATTGTGGGGTGGGCGTAGTGGAAAGCACCTGTGATGTGCGCGAAGCGCGCTTTGTTGCGGTGCCACGAGGGACTCTGTGCCTGTTGCTTATCATTGTTGTCGTGGAATTGTCCCAGCCAGTGCAAAGGACACCGCCACGAAAGAGTAGACGATTCGGACACGTCCTGGGCATCCAAGATTTTTTGCGCCAGATCATGCTCCCACGCCCAGTTCTGTTCGATGTTCTGCAGCCAGTCCACCACATTACCGCCAGTGTGATCGCAATCTCCGAGATGCACGCTGTTCAGATATAGATAGTCCTCTGTAATGGCGAACTCGAGACAGTGGCCGCCGATGTCCTGTGGAAGCAGCTTCAGCGCGGGCACACGCTCGAGAGCCATTCTTGTCAATCTGCCTCTGAAGATCGAGTTTTGTATATTCCACAGCCCACTTTGCATGTCCACCGTCTCCGAAGAGCTTCTGTCTTCTAGATCTGTGACGGGGTCTCCCTTGTGTCCCAGCAAAGTGCCGTGCTCCAGCGGGCAATTTTCCGGGAATTCTGGCATTTTCTCACAGAGAGGCTCATCTATTAGCGCTCCAATGTGAGAGCGAACCACCGTATGCCCATGATTTCTCGTACACACCGACGGAAGTACGTTCTTTATGTAGTTTTCGTACACTGGGTGGTTGGCACATGTTTCCACTGAGGCTAAACTGGCAGCGCATAGGGTGTTGTAAAACATCACTGAACTGCCCTTGGAAGATCGCTTCATGTCGCACGCGAGAGGAGGGTCGGTCGCACTGTCCTCTTGTGCAAGGTTATTAGCAACGTCGAAGAACTCCGCCCAGAATGGTGCCATCACCTTTACGTTGTCATCATCCACGTAGCAAATGCTGTGCATGAAACTATGTCCGTGAATTGCAAGATGCCAGTCTGTGAACAGGAGATCATGCAAGAAGGTTTTCTTGCGATCTCGGCCAAGAAGAAACGTTGGGTAGAATCCATGTAACAAAGAATCGACTTTGGGTGTAAATGTCAGTGTGTGATCCACCGGAACATTCCAACCGACGTTATCTTGCATCTGAGTGGCGCAACTCTGCATGGTTTTATGCATCTGGTTGGTCAATAATTGGAAGTCGAAGGTTGTTGACGGACACTTGAAGTTCATGACTGTGCGTGCTTCCACGAATGTGTTGAAATGCTTCGCCTCTGTGAAGTCAAGATACTGCAAATCCTCTGCCAACGGGTCATTGTACAGAGCATCTACGGCGTTAGCTGCTTCTGGATCGCGTATTTTATGAAGTGCCATGAAACCACCACTTACTGTGTCGGTGATTCTCCTGTCTAGTATCAGGAGGACTAGGTACAGAAGTTCTTTCTCCTGCAGGAACTGGCAAGGCGAGTCATTTTTCTCACATTCGTATTTTCCGTTTGTCGGCACGTCCGTTGGGAATCTTTGATCGACAAGAACCTTGACGTTGTCCGTACACGGCAGGGAGGGATTGTATGAGCATTTCATTGGCCTGCTCAGAGCGTACTCTGGCTTGGTGAGCCGCTGACATTTATCTCCGCTCTCTCCGCTCCCGCACTCGCATGTACTCCCATCCTGCAGGTACTCTGATCTTTCAACATTCTTCTGGATTTGATTATACAATTCTTGCATGGGTGCAGGACGCAATTTTACGTAGTCGTACATCGGATAAACATCACTTGGGAAAACATTCTTGTTCAAATCCGTGTGCAAATTTTCAACGACGTTCTCTTCAATCAGAGTTTTCATGGTAATCGACGGGCTGGTGGGATCCCAGTAAAACATTTCAGATGTCAGATATTCTAGCACTCGGTTGTATATGCTAGAGTTTCCGCTGTCAGCGAACATAGTCAAAAATCCACCAGGTTTTGATAAGACTACACGAGGGTTCCTGTATCTCACATAATCTGAATTTATGTGAATCAGGTCTGTAAACCCGTGTTCTGCGCCTATGCACACTAGATCTGGAATATCCATGACTGGTAGCTGTGAGACCGCCCATGTGATTGTTTGTATGACGTCTTCGCCGATCTGTATGGTGTGAAATTCTGAAGCTTTCGTAGGAGAATCGCTGTCACGGGATTCCAATCGCTGAAATAAGAATTTTGCTGTCTGTAACCATTTTTTGAGTGGCAATTCCTCGGCAGGCAACGATGCCTTGTAGTTTTCACACTGGACTCTGTCTGTGTGAATTCCTTCGAGCAGCTGAGCCAAGAAGCGAGTGGGAACCCCGCCGTCCCCATCGCCGGTTGCGAGCACGACGCACTGAGCAAACCAGCGGAAACTGATTGGGACAGGAACTCTGCGCTCGAAAATATACAGGGAGGAGCCTGGCACGAGGCTTTTTTCGAAACTTGTCGGGTACACGGCCTCTTGCGTCGTCTCCTCGTCTATAAATTTCTCGTTGCTGACCAGCTTTTTGGCTAAGTACACGAGACAATTTGAGTGTGCAATGTATTCCTCGTCATTGGAAAAGCCGCGATTCTGACCTTCGACATTCATGCCGAAGACGAACCACAAAAGTGCATTGGCATATCTTTTCACTTTGAGTAGGCTCTCATTCTCCGTCCATTTGTAGGGGGTGGTGAGATGATTTAGTACGTCCATGAACAATAAGAGTCCAGACTTGCCAAGGTCTGCCATTTGATCGTCAAACGCATTGACACAGAACTGGCGCAAGTCATTCAACTTTTTCTCCGCCTGGTCTGGGTCTCTGGACATTGTCGACTGCTCGCCAAAGACAATCGTGACAAGAGGCAGCACAAGTATGTCTGGTATACAGAGATTGCTGACCTCCTGGTTCACTTCTTCGCAATCGGTGCCCAGCATGTAGCCTGTGCCCCAACATCGCTGTGCGTCTAGTGCACAGTAATCTCGCGTGGTCTTTGATGGTTCGACTCCATTTTCTAATGCATTATTCTTTGTATATACCATCACCCGGCGCTTTTCGACACTTTTTCCTTTGACGTGAAATAAGATAGACGGGCATAAATTGAAGTCCACGCATTTGCGAATCTCCTGCGAAGCACTGTGAAGCGTCGTTGAGAAGCGCTTGTAAGGGTCTAGGAAGCCCGTCACATCACCTCCTTTCATGTCACAGAACCTGGCGTGCCACTTATCATCCTTGAAGACCCAGGTCCTGCTGACGTTAACCGGACTGACACGGTCAGACCTGCCAACAAAGTTCGCAGGCTCGTAGCAAGCCTTGTACTTTGTGTATGAGTACGACCGGTCGCACGAATGCGGCTTGTGCGACAGGACTTGCATATCGGACAACATTTTCGCTTCTGATTCTGTAGTCCTCAAAAAAAGGGTGTCTGGCACTTCTTTGACGTACTGGAAGCCATCTGTTTTTTCTGTGGTGTTGTGGTAGTGGTACCAGTTCCGGAAACTGCACATTCCATTGGCATACGCGAAGTCCGGGATGCTCTCAAATAGACTGACTTTTTGCATCGACACGTCGCATCCTCTCTCGGCAAATAGCTGTACTTCTGCGTTTTTTCGGGCCTTGTTTTTCACACGGATCGAAGGAGAGACGCATTTCCCCTGTCCACTGCATAATTTTTCTCCGTCGCAGTGCTGGTGCTGGTAGCACGTGCCTATTTCCATGCACACGCCCGTTTGCGCCACCCCTTTCACGTCGAAATTTTGCAGACACACAAGCTGTTTCGCATTTATGTTTTTCAGAACATTACATTCGTCATGGCTCGTGCACACGTCTAACGCGGGGAATCCACACCCTTCCGCATTGTCCTGACTGCCGTCTGCCAGGAAATGTCCCGAAACTTCAAAAGATTTGTCAGACAACTGCGAGTTTTCCACCACCCAGTGCGGCCAGACGGTATTCAAGAGCATCTGTTCAGCATTGCTAGCGGTAGCATCGGTCGTCGGCGTGTACCATCGTGCCCACGATCGGACAAGACCTACGGAGTGTTGAAGCAGCAAATCGCTCTCGTGTCCTCTTTTGCGCAAGGTCGTGTCTGTTTCCTGGAGCGACGGCGAGCCAACAAAGTTCATGTCCTCCAGATCGACGACCGGCGCCGAGCGCGGAATGCTAGGGTCTGCTGATGCTTGTTGGCTCCACTTGCTTTGCATGTAGTATGGATTTAATCTGTGGGCTGGCGTGGCGTATGCTTGCGCATCGCACACGAGATGCGCGGCCCCGAAGACCTGCGACGCGACTGTCATGTTCCGCATGCGCACGGGCTCGATGAGGGTGTCGTGTCCGTTCGGCGTTTCTGACATCCAAGAGCTGAAGCCTCGGGTGTGAGTCTCCGACGCCGAGCACGCAGATGTCGGGTGGTAGCCTACGGGGTGCTGCACGTCCGGCCAATAGTCCAGCAGGTCGTCACAGTACGATTTCGGGACTTTCTCCTCGTCTTCTCTCTGCAAGAGCAAACCTGTTGCGCTGTGGAAAACCGCAGACAGATCGACGTCGTGCTTGGCGACGGCGAGCGCGCCCTGCAGCGCGTCCAGCAACTGCTGCTCGTGTTCGTAGTCCCTGGCCTCTCCGGCCAAAATGGTGCTCGGCCAGTGCAAGCTGTTCGTCAGAAGATTCTCTGTCCCGGCGTGGTCCGCGAACAAACGGCGCCCGTCGACGATTTTACCGGCCTCGCACGTCTTCGGGTGGAAATCAACCGCTGAGCATGCGGAGTCTTCGCCTTGCTGCTCGCACATGCAGGGGTCGTAAAAAATCCCGTCGCAGTAGAGTATACAGGAACTCGTGTAATAATATTGTGTGCAGTCTGTGAGTGTATGTCCAGCAAAAGCACATGACGTAGGCGGTTTCTGCTTATCTTCCGGGATAATGTCGTACACGCCTCGCAGAACGCACAAAGCGACGTCCTGCGCTTGCGTCGAACAGCGGTCTCTCCACACGTTGGCTGTTGTTTGCTGCCTTGACAGCAACAAGAGGAAGCGATCTCTGTTGACCTGGTCGTTATCCTGCGTCTCTTCCAATAACAGACGGAGCATGGACAGCAAGGCATACTCGATTGTCCAGCGAACACAATACTCCACAGCAGGAACGATCTGCACTGAGTGTGCCATTGGCAGTAGCGTGTTCACAAAGTACTCGTCCAGCTCTTCACGCAGCAGCTTCTGTAGCGAGCTGTTGCAGACAGGCTGTGCTATGGTGTGTTTGTAGCGTGCGTTGAAGAGCCCCTCGGCACCCTCCCCGAGCTCAAAATCACTGACGTGTTCCTGCATCGTTTGTGGCGCGTGGGGAGAGAGCATGCCGATCCGCAGGCCGCCAGGCCCTTCTGTCGCCAGGTGCTGGGCGCTCATTCTCCATCCATTTGTATTCCGCCCTTGATTTCCAGCATACCACTCCTCTGCCTGTTGCGGATCCAGAAGTCCCCAAGCAATCGACAGTTGTTTTGCACTGCAGTTCACGAGTTTCACAGAGTCCAAGTCCTGTAACACCTGCAGGACTGCAAGAAGATCGTCGCCTGTCAAAGTGTAAGTTGCGAGCGTGTCATTCTCACACAACTTGGCCCAGGCGTCTCGTTTCAAACGACCGTCTGCGAGGCGGGCATCCGTGAGCACGTCTCGGCCATGCGCACACACCTCAGCAGGGATGTAACACACGTGCTCTGTGTTTTTCCAGCCACACGCACAAGCCTGCAGCACGTCTGTTGGGTACAGCAGCTGATCGATGTCAGGCGCCAGCAACGCTTCCTGCCTCAAGTTTTCCGGCTCTCCCTGTGAGGCGGTCGACAGCGACGACGGAGTCGCAGTTTGTCGAACCTCCGTGTCTCCGTGATACTCCCCCTCACACCACACGCTATCCGACGCCACGTATCGATGTGCGTGTGTCCAGAAGTGCGGCGCGAACGAGCGAGAATGCGAGAGAAGCTGGTCCACAACGAGCTCCATGGCGTGGTTGCGTGCATCTTGATGGTCGCGCGTCGGTGCGTTGTCATGGTCCTGAGACGGGTCGTACTGGTAAGGCCCGCCAAACTCGTCCATGGGCACGTGAGGTATGCTGCTTTTCGACGCACGCCCTTCTTTCTTGTTCAGGTCTTCGCCGGTCAGTGGCATCGTGCCGAACAACCCAGTGACCCTGCTCGTGCACCATTCCCACAGAGACTCGTTGTTCATCAACACAATGCTGTCTTGTGTCCCGTATGTGTGAATCGGAACGTTTCCGGAAGATCTGAATAACTGTGCCGCGCTCACGATGCTGCGATCATCTTCGTTCAGTGTCACGGGGTCTCCGATCTGCTGCAGCCATTTGCGGTCGATCAGGTTCGAATTAGCAATCAAATCAAACGTAGACGAAAGGATCTTGTGAGAAATATCCCATTCTGTAGACCCCATCGAATTTTGCAAGCCGAACCTGAGGTACTCTCTTCTCACTCCCGCACAACACTGGATACTGGGAGGTGTGTTCTTGCATGTGCAGAGAAAGTTTTCCTTGTTCGTCCATACAGCAGCTATGCCCTGCATATGAGTGATGACCGTTTTTGTGACAATGTCAACCGCTTGGTCTTCCACTTTTTTGCGGGTTAGATGCATAAATGCTTTTCGAATCGGCGAACCACCGGTGCCTCCCCACGCAGTGAACTCTCGTGAGAATGCACTGCCGCGGTGGTACAGAGGCACAGGAAGCGGTTTCATATTTTCGAGGTGCACATTGGCACTCATAGCAGCTGCGGCGTAAGGTCCAAGTATGATACAATCTATCAGCTGATGCAGTTCATCGCCTTCGACACTGAAAGCCTCTACATCTAAATGTGCTTTCAATTTTGCGCCGAACGAACTCTGCAGCATTTTTGACACAACCGGCGTGATTTCGTTCTCGATCATCCTCTCGATCTTGCTCTCAGCGATTTTCTCACGCTCGCTTGCGGGAATGTCAATGCTGTGCACTTTGGTCAGAGGCGCGTGGTTGGAGCTGTCACCCGTCCACAACATGCGTGGAAAGGATCTGTCTGAAATTTTTTCTGGGACTCTGCATGCGTCCACGCTGCTGGAGAGCCCGTCTACCGCCCGCTCGTACACGAAATTGCTGTCCACTTCTCTGTGGCAATTGTGCTTGAGATTACCGACTGCGAGGGAGTCTGCGAGACAGACCCAGGAAAGTGGCGAAATGTCCATTACAGGATTGGATTTTCCAAACATTTCCAGCAAGCGCACCACCTTTTTCCGGAGCAGCGTAAACTTGTCGTCTAAGCGTGCACTCACAGATTTTTTCAAGTTTGCAGTGGTGCGCCACTCTTCCACTGTGAATAGTGCGTACAGCGTCGAAGCCTCGTCCCACCGCTTCTGTTGATAGTTATCGCGGCAACGGCCGATCACCTGCATCAAGTCCACACCCTGATTTACAAAGTCTGGGTGTTTGGGTTTCTTGATCTCACATTCGCTTGGCCACTGTTTTTGCAGACACTCTACGTAATCATTGTATCCATAAGAGACCTCACCATCACCGGTCCGCATATTCAACAACGAGGAGTAGGAGAACGGATTCCAAACAAGCAGGTCGCTACCGTCGCCGTTGTTGAGCATGAGAAGTCCCGAGCACCAGAAGGCCTGATTGGAGATGTCCATGAGTTTGCTCTTGGCAGGGATTGAGTATGCTTCGTCGCCGCACGCACACTTCCCTAACATCTCGAGGGAATTGTCAATGTCTGGCAACTTACATCTCTCCCAGTCAATAGTCTGGGCCACGTCCATCATACCCTTGATCATTCCGAACGCCCATGCGATGTATACGTCAGCAACGTTAGTCGAAAGCGCCACCCACGTACTGAGCGCCTCGTCGACGAGGCTTGAAATGGAATCAGAGATGAGGCGCGTGATCTTGTTTGCGCGTCCCTTCTGAGTGCCTGATTTGCGCTCCTTCATATCCTCAATGTCGGCGCCCGCGTCCTCCAGCGACTGTCGAACTTCTTCGCTAAGACACACCGCTATATTGGAACGCTCGGCCGCTTGCTGCATGACGCCTCCGAAGTTTATAGTCAGTTCAGGCTGTCCCCTGGTTGATGCCGTGTCAATTATTTGTGTGAGGCTGGAACTGAATCCAGAGCTAGTGCACGAGATGAACTTTTGAGCAACAATTGTGTGATAAACATTCAAGAGCAGAACAGAAGTGATAAAATTTGTCGTAGCCGTCAGAATCATTATTTGTCGCGCGTGCATGCGCGCGTCAACAAGAGTGCCCTTGTGCGGGTTTTGCACCGACACGTCGTGCATCACGTGCGACCTTGCACCTAGTACAGATGTTATAGTAGCTGCCATACTGACGATGGTATCTTTCGTGGTGCAGGTATGCTGCCGCAGAGCCACATCCGGCCATCGCACTGTATACTCTTCCCGCCGCTGGTGCGTCAACTCCACAGTCATGATAATTTTGTCTGTGATTAAATTCCACACACCCTTGAGCAGCACGCGCATGCCATGCATCTCTGATGTCAACACCTTCCCGAGGTTACACAGAGGCTTCCGCATGTTGACCAGGGTGCCTGCACAGCGCTCGATACCGCACTGCTGGGCTGCATAGCACAAAATTTCAAGCGAAAAAAGGTCCTCGTCAATCGAACCCCCTTCTCGCCGTGCGCACGCGCCACAATTATGCACACTACATTCCTTCAAAATGTGAGCCGTGGTGCTTGTTCGCAGGCCTTGGTGCATCATGCCACTGACCACACTTTCAGACACTTGGAGGTTAAGGATGTGTAGCCATCCACCGCGCACATCGCGTGCATTGGCCGTCGGAATCTCTATCATTACAGTCGCTCCCGACAGTCCTTCTGTGTTTTCGACCTCCCCGCTCACCAACAATCTCAGATCGCGTAATATGCGTGACTCCAAGTACAGCACACGCGAGAGGAGAATTGTGCGCGCGTGGACATTGTTCTCTATATCTTTGTATGCGCGTGCGATGGAGTCTATGCGAAAAAGGGAGACAAGACTTTCCGGAATGCTCATTTTCTTGCGATCCGGAACAGAATTGGTCTTAAAATATAGGGCTCTCTCAGCCTTACTGACGGACGGCAATGCTAAGTGCTCCTCACAGATGCCGGGGTTATCCAGACTTTCATCATCGTCTGCCCCTAGTTCTCGGACGCATATCCGCTTGTGTTGAAGCACGAAGTCGACATCCGTGTACGGCGGGTCTTGATGACATCCCACCTCACAAAAGACTTGGGGCAAGAAATCCGAATCCCTGAATGAGATCTTGCATAGCACACATGCCTTCTCTGGCAGTCCAAATGTTCCAGATTCAGTGGCAGTATCGCTGTTCTGATGAATGGTCCAGCCGCGCGCCTCAAGAGTGATTTCATTCCCTATATTGTCAGCTATGTCTACCTGCAGATGTTCAATCTTGTGCAAGAATCCGTTTTCAGGATTCTGTTTTTGTAATTGCTGTAAGACCCCGTATGACCTCTCACTGTGCAAGGCCGTGCGCATGATTTGAAAGGGCGTAGGTTTTCCGGCCTTAAAGAGCATCACTGTGGTGACGCTCTGCTGCACAAAATCAGTTTGCGTTGTGAAAGAATTGTCGGGGCTGTGTGTCTCTACGATCAGCATGTCGCGTGTTCCGTCCTGCGGGCCCCACGAGGACGCTATGTGAACAGACATCACCGTGTGTGCAGCAGGCAACGACGGGTAGCCTGTCGCGGAGTTCTGGAGATTCAAAGTCTTGGCTTCCATGCCACGCCACTGGAACGCATACTGTGTGATGTCGATTGGCAGGCAGTAGTACGCAATCGCCAAGTTTTTCTGTGAATTATGCACCGAATCATCGGCGCTCAGACCCGCCAGAATCAAACATTGATTCCCGGCATAGTAGGTCCCGCCGCACACCTGTGCGCAAGATTTCTGGGGAATCTGAGTCATGTCAAGAATCATGAACGGGGGTTTGTTTTTGCCGTCTTCGATATCCCGAGCGCTGAAGAGCATGCTCTCCATGTCGACCGTGATGTCAGTCTGCATCCCGAGATCAATGCCCTTGGACTCTTCCAAGGCCTTCGCTCTGTTGAACTCTGAGAACTCCTCCATACACTTGACGCCACAGTCTTCAGTATCGACACAGGAAGAGAAGTAATCTACGGGGTCTGGTATGATACTGACAACGTAAGGCGAGACGTCAAACGCGTCGCAGTCCACGCTGTCGCCGGTTATGACGCCCAAGAGACCGTCCACTACGCCTTCGGCGTGTTCCGTCATGCGCGAGAAGCGGTTATAAGTTTTGTCAAATGCAGACGATAGACGCGAGTTGCTGAGATCCATGGCAATGAAGCAAATGCTCTGTTGATCATCTTTGTTCTGAGCAAATGCGGCTAGCCAATGCTTCTCCTCGAGAGGCAGAGGGCGCAATGCACATATGAGTGTCACGGAATCAAGCACCGTGCTGTCAAGATCGTTGATCATGTCTCCTTCACTCAGCTTACATGCACACGACACGGTCGGGTAGTCAACGAGCAACACGATCGCCACAGTCATCACTCCCTCGATTGTGTCCGGAAAGAGCAAGCATAATTGTTCGAGCGCTTTGCCCCATGGCTTTTCGGCGCCGACCATCTGCGCCAGGCCGTAGCACTGGAAGCGCATGGTGTCGAGAAGGTCTGTCTTCACGATCGACCTAGACTCCAGCAGAGCACTGCTGACAACGGCCGCTGGGTTCCTGTCGCCAACTTGTAACACACGTAGCAAGACAACCCTCCCCACCTTTAACAACATCGAGAAGCTTCCAACCATGCCTGCCTGTGTGCGAACAAAAGTTCGGACCAAGACAGGCAGCCGCATGTTCGCTACCAGGCCGTCGGCCATGCCCAGCACTGCCGTGCTCGCGTACATAGACGAAAACGCAATGGGCTGTTGGAACATGGCTTCGACGCCAGCAAAGGCCGGGAGCGCTCCGGGCGCACCTTCTGCGACTTTGGCCGCTCCGACAACAATGGTCCGCAGGCCTGAGAGTGTCCTGTCGGCCAATTTATTCGCCGCCAGTGTCGACGAGACCGAAGAGAACGTATTCACAGCGTATATCATAAGATGTGCGTTGAAGCGTGCGCACCACTCGCCCGCGGCGATGATGTCATCCACGTGCAACAATCGCTCACCGGCGCTGTCTGTCATCGAGTGAAAAGTCACTTGCTCCAGGTCGACAGTATGCAGATCACGCAAAGCCTGAAGTGGATTTTTGGGCACCGCAGCCACGGCAGCTGTCAGTGTACATACAGTATCGAGAATAACGTGCACGAGACTCAGAATCGCGCTCAGGGGCACGGTGAGCGCAGAACCGAAGGCAGGCACCGTCCGCGCCTCGATGCACGGCGTATCGCCCAATTGCTCTGCATTGGTCGAAGACGCCCCCCAAGATCTTCCAGCAAGCAACTCGTCACCAGACCACATCCCTTGGTCGTGGGTCCGCCAGCACGAGAATATAGTTTTCTCCCCGTCTACTGCCTCCGCGTCGTCGACGTCGCGGCAGTCGTGTCGCGAGGGGTGCAGAAAGTAGTAGCGGTAGATGCGCGGACCTGTCACAGTGTCGGTGTCTGGGTTGTAATCTCGTGGGCGCGCCGCAAGCACCGTGACAAGCACGTTTTGGGTGTTCAGGTACTCGACGCTCACAATCTTCATGCCAACCACCACGTCGCATTGGTCGGCAGCGGTGCTCTTGTCCTTGAAAAAATCTCCGTAAAACTCAGGCACGCGCATGTACGACACCCTGCTCCTCACTTCTGCGGAACTTGGCGAACCGGCGGCCTCCATGTCAACGCCGCGCATGGTCTGCGCCGTCCAGACACGTGCGCGCCCGAAGCTCGAGTGTATGATGAAGCCGAAAGCCGCTGCTTCTCCATTACAGAATTTGAAAACCACCCTGTACACATCCAGGTCCGGGTTCTCAGCCCAGTGCACAGCCCAACGCGAAGCCGTCGCCGGGAGCAGGCCCGGCGGCTCTCCGCCTGCGGCTATTGCTTCCCTGTACACCTTGTAGATCGACCTGGGCAGTACGATCTTGCCGTCGGCCATGCTATTCGCGTAGCAGCTGGTGTCGGCCTGATTGCATGTGGCGAGTTTGATCGCGTGAGAGTTGCTCGTGAGGACGAGGCGCTCGCTGCTCATCTGCAGCGAGCCGTGGCCTATGTCGTAGAGCCTCGTCACTACGACATGCTCAGGATTGCGCAGGTTGTCCAGTTGTATCCCGAGCATCACGTCTCCGGCAACCACGAACGGCTGCTCTTGCGTGCGCACAGAATACCACGTTCTTGTCTTGTGCTCGAGCATGAGAGCTAGTTCAGTTTCGTTGAAGCTCGTGTCTCTATTCAAAAGCGGCACGAGACTCATGACGGAAGCGGGGATCGGGGACGGCGTGCACATGCGCGCGGCACGACAGCCTGGGTACACGATGCCCTTTTGACTCATGAAGTCGACTACAGCAGAGGCTGCGGGTTCTTTCCCGCAGTTCTCGCTGAGCATTTGCTCTGTGTGTCTCTCGACGCCACAATCGACGTCGGGCAGCACGACGTGGTCTTCCCATCGTTGCGTGCTGTACATCGTGACATTCTGCGCACGCACACCGCCCCTCACGACACCCATGCACCACGGGTAGCAATTTAAGGCGTCGTGCCAGCAAGCAGGATTCGAGCCTCCACTGCACAGTGGCTGCACGAAGATAGCTGCCTCCACTGCTCCAGCCTTCGTGGCCGTGTATTTGCTCGCCAACAGTCGCATATTGTCCGTCGTGTCTACGTCGCCCTTCAAGTTCTGCGCAATGTTCAGGTACGAAAAGCGCGTGTATGCACTGTACCCGCTCCCCCCGTTGCCCTCCGCCGTCGCCAGTCTCCGCCGCGGCCAGCGTAGGGGCAACACTCGCACGACAGTATTGGCGCAAGACATCCCAAGCAGACTGAGCTCCGGAAAAAAGACCTCGTGCACCGCCGAGACATTCGCGTCGTCATCGATGTGTGTAACATACGGTGCGGTGGCACAGATTATTCTGAACCCGCCTTCCATCACACACCTGCACCCTAGCAGTCCAGTCCGCGTATCTCCCGTGGTGTCTGTCTCTTTCGCACTTCCGCTGTAAGACACCGGCGCCAGTCCCAAGCGCACGTCCACGGAGAAGGGCCAGGCGCCGAAAGCCCACACGTAGCCGTCATGAGCACTGCGGTACAGAACAGCCTTTCCGTCCGTCACTCCAAAGAGCTTCGGGGTCATCCCGACCACCCGCACGCGCATCAGTGTTTCTGCATCGGGCAGCCCACCCTTGTTCTGCAGCCGCTCCAGCGCCTGTATGCTAGAGTGCCCTTCGATTGCGCGAGCCGCGTCCAGCACCACACTGTTCATACGCACGCCCTCGTTGCATCTACTGTCCCCTTCTTCACTCTCGCCCCCCAAGCGGTCTCGCACCAGCAAAGCCGCCGCATTCAACCATCCGTCGATCACCTCCCCTATGCCGTCGAGCGTCGACGACGCCATGCGCACCAGCGGCTCCCAGTCAGGCGTGCACGCGACGACCTCGTGTGTCCGGCTGAGACCGGCACGACCCCCTTGCACACCCAAGACATTTGGGGCACGCTTCAGCTGCAGCATCTCGCAGCGCCGCATGGTGGTGACCGGCAGGCCAATGACACCGAAGAGGACGGTGTTAACGCCCGCGTGCACCGTGGCGTAGAGCCGATGATCCACCAGCGGAAACAGGAGGAGGTTGAACATGAGCGCCGCCACTCCGCAGTGACTCCCGAGCACCCGTCTCAGCGACAACATCGCCTGTCGCACAAACAGACCCGGTGTCAAGAGATCCAGTGTCAGGTGATTGGGAGCGGCGAAGCACTGCGTGTTCACTGCCGAGAATAATCCGGAACAGTCAATCTTGACTGCAGTCATGTTTGCAGCGTGCCCGCAAATGCGCCCGGCGGTCTGGTACAACAGAGTGCACTCCATGACGTTTTTGAGCCACGACGTGACACTCAGGGCCAGCGTCACCAGCGCCAGCGACAAAGCCTGCAGAATCTCCGGAAGAGAGTCTACATTCTGGAATGAATACGGCAAAAGAAGATTGCGGATAATCTGACTGGCCATGAAAATCAGACCGTTGTACAAAGGCATAAAAGCTCTGAAGACAAAGTCGAGCAGAACAAAGATCCATCGTGTCGCCATGAGCACGGGCGCGATGCCGACGTTGTAAATGCGCGAGAACACCACGAAAGCGTACACGGCGCTCGTGGACAGAAGTAAAAGACTTGCAAATACAACAAAGCAGAGCGCTATCAGGGACAAAGATCGACCAAGTGTATTCACAATACTCGTCAACACCAGCACCGGCAGTGCCGTTAAATTCAACAGAGCAGCAGCAAACGACGACAGTGCCGCATTGTCTGCGAACCGCTTTAGGCCACTCCGCTTGTTTGAGAAAAACAGAAAAAGTATCCGTCGCAATAGTAGGTCGCAAATTAGTAGCGTCTGAACCACACCCGCTCCAACCAACAGCATGATAGTCAACGTGTTTTATAAACAAGAGGGCAAAATAAAAAAGACAACAGTGCGTGCTCTGCATCATATATTTTTTTGAAAATCGAACGAGTTTATTTTACCAAAACTATCGTATCCACCCCTCACTTTACACTGTCGCAAAGTGCGTGCGGCCTTTGGCGTCGCGGACGTATCCGAAGTCGTCGCTGTGGGGGTCGGGACAGTGCTCGAGGAGCATCCAGTAGTGCATGGTCCACAGAGCGTTGCGCACGTGTGCTGTCACACCTTTGCCGGTCCACAGCTGTATCTTGATGCGAGGCGAAATCCGCTGGTCGTTGTGGATGCGAGTGAAGACATTGTCGTAAATGCCGACAGCCTGCTCCAGCGACGTGCTGGTGTACCAATCAGCCGTGTTGGACATGCCCACCGGCAGAGTGTTTTTCTTCACGAATACGTGGAGGTAGCCGATGCTCAGCGCACACACTGCCTGATGCACATCTAGTAGATTCGTGTTCTGGATGCGATGACGCAGTACCCACAGAGTGCGCGGCCCGAGTCTGGGGAGATTTCGAGCAAAGTCACACCCACAAAGCGCCACCAGAGCACAGTACTGGACAACTGGGTCATTCACTTTGCTGGGAAACTCGCGGCGGATCCATTTACACACGGACTCGACGTCCACGAACTCGTAAGTTCGTTTTGTCGGCTTGACCGATCCCTCGTCCAAAAATTTGCGCTTGCTAGCCGACGTCACAGGCAACTGCGTGGTCATGCGGTGCAGGATGATGTTGCATTTTTGCGTGCTGTCCCCCTGCTGTCTGCTAGTCTGTAGCAGGGACAGGGGGAGATAGTCCCCGTCCGTGGAGACGATGCAAAGACAGCGGCTCACAGGCATCCAACGGAAGGCCTTGATGTCGCATTCTCCACGGCCGACAGTCCCCTGCTTTGGCGTCCAGTCGTGTTGCTTGATATACTCGTCTAGGTTGTTCCGCGCGCTTGCAGGGGAGACCAGCTTGAGCAGCGTGGGAACGCCGGAATAGTCCAACACGAGCTTCCGATCTCTGTAAGCCGGATTTGTGGCCAGCATGGACTCGAACCACTGCTTCGTGACCTCCAGTACCTTCAGTATCACCTTCACTTTAAAAGTGCGGTTGGCCATCGCGCTGCCCCAGTCCTCCGGCATCTTTGAGGGCAGCGAACTTGAGTGTGCAAATTCGTAATCCACTTTCTGCTTCGCTCTTTTTACCTGCGTCATCGTCTTCGACACAGGCACGTGGTTGTAGTCGTCGAAGCCCAACACCACCGTGTCCGCGCCCATGTCATAGCAGCTCTCGATTGTCTTGTAAAACTGCATTCTGAAAAACACCGGCCACAAGTCCACAGTGCTCGATTTCATGAGCTTCACCTGTCCGTCTATGAACACGGTATCGGGGCGTGCAGGCAGCGTGTCCCTGAAGGCATCGGCGCAGTTTTCTTTTGCTATCTTGAAAAAGTCGGAGTGGATTGTCATGTGCTTCAAAACTGCGAGCAGTCGATCAGACACTTTGCTCTCTTGTTTTATCTGTCATGCACTAAATAGCATCCCCTCGTTACACGAGCGACACCTGAGACACGTTTGCGTGTCCTTGTCTTCATAAAAACCGAACCCACACCTGTCAACCCACTCGTCCTGTGTGTCTGTTACGGTGTCTCCTGTGCATTCTTTCCAATATGCCGTCTTTTTCTTGTTCAGGTCCGTTTCTTTGCACAGTGTGCAGCAATTCGGATTGAAAGGGGCAAACCCATACGACACCACTTTTACAGGATTGACATTTACCTGGAACTTTTCTACTGTTTTGGTCTGCCGTAACGAGTCGTCACTACATCCCTGCTGAGATTTATCAAAAAAATAAGATGTCGGGCAATATGGTGTGAGGTCTCGCATAAAGTTCCTGTAGTTTTTCCAATTTACTCCTAATTTTCTCAGGTCGATTTCTTCCTCCGTCCACTTGATATCGTGCCAATGCGCTTCGACCAGGCCGTCCTTCACTTTCGGCCCTTGATATGTCTCTCCTTGGCCACATGCCGTCACGATGCTCATTAAATTGTCATGTAAAACCCACTTTGGACACTCCATGCACTCGTAATTTTTGTCTATTTCGCATTTATTCGACGTTGAATAACACTTCGTCTCTGGCGGAATGTGACATCCTGCTTCCCCATCAGGGTGGTACATGAAAAAGCCTACATTGCATTCCGTCTTACATGTTTGACATTGTCCGATGGGATTCACATCATCACTGTAGACATTACACGTGGGGTTGTGGTATCCTTTAGCACACAACGTGCACTTCTCGCAGACGCCGTGAGACACATTGTACTGGGCCACGGTACTCATTTGCTGTGTCACAAGATCGGAAAGTCTTAATATATTATCGGTATTTTCAATATGCACCCAGATATTCTTTATATCTTCGGTTATGATTTGCTTTCCACAAGAGGGACTATAGTGAAAAGTCGTCATGCAAACTTTTGAGCAATGTGTTTTTGCACATTTTTCACCGTGACGGTCTATTGTGTAAAATTTCTCCAAATCAAACACATTTGGGTCTTCTTCAGTGTTTCTATATTGATTTTTGTCCTGAAAACTCAATGTATGGTGATCACCATTCTTAGTTACTTTGACCTGCAGCCTTTTCAGTGGTTCACAATATGCTGTCGTCGTGCTGGCCCAATACTGAAATTTTTCAGCCCATTTTAAGTCAAAACCATCATGGTCCATTGCGTATTTCTTGAATGGCTCTTGAATTGCATGGATTGCATAATATTTCGGATCATCAACTTTTAATTGAGAACACGTTGAGCAAGATGTACATATTTCATCTTTGTTTCGCTGGCTCTTTGTTTCGTCACACAATGTACACCCATTTGCTTCTTTGGGAACCTTCAAATCTGAATCGGCACACTTCCCGCATGTTCTCCATCCATTAACAGCAGAGGGTCTGATTGCAGAAACACTGACGCATTCCTCGTGGTCGCATGAGATAAGCTCTTCTCCGTGAACACACGTTCTTTGCTTGGTTGCACCAACTGCTTGTATTGTATTGTCTCCATTGATTGTCACGTGATCAGGGGTTATCATTTTACATGATCCATCTTCACCATAATGGTTTTCTTTACATGGTTCACAACATTCCTGATAGTTACCTCTACACTGCTTCGTTGGATTTTTCCTTTGATATCCGCCTGGACATCGTTTACATGCATCAGAAATAAGTACCTTAAAATTTGGTACGTCTAACCTTGATTTCTCAATGTTTACCTCTTTTGCTTCTTGATATTCGTAATCTTTACATTTTGAGCATCCCGTGCTCGTCGCTATCCCTTCAGCTACACTGCATACCCGGCAACTAAATACAAAAAAATTATGCTTAGGGAATTCCCCCTGCATGATGTTTCTATCGAACATTAATTTTTTCACGTCGAGCGGAATAAAGGCAGGAGGAGATAATTGACTGGCGACACTGGTGTCGACGGGGATAAATCCCCCTGGACAATCTGTACATTTTCCTTCCTGTATATATTTTCCCGTTTCGCAATGCACGCACACTCGACCCCATTCGGGCCAAAGATTACCATGCTTCTCATCTTCATTTTCGCCGGCAGATAATGGCATTTTTAGTTGGATAATGGCATTTTCTGCCCATGTATCGTCTTGTCTCGTGCATTCATCAGCAACATAGTCGCATTTCTCAAATCGCTGTGGGAACACCGAGTTAAGTTTGTTGGGATCATCTCCAATACATTTTTTGATGCATGGAACATTAACAAAATTGCCTATAAAAACCCTCCGAGTTTTTTCACTGCTCGCTTTCCATCGCAACCAGGCATAATAACAAGTATCTTCGCAATAAGTTTCAATTTGGGGATTTTGTTTGGCATTGGTGGGCAGAGTGTTATCTGCACAATATTTGCACTGACCAGGACCCTTTTCTTCCTTATACTTCCCCATAGGACACCTGCTACATTCCGTTATCCCAAAAGACTTGGCCGCTGCAGAAGGATATAAGCATTCTTCATTTCGATCGCAACTTCTATCACAATACAAATAAAAACCGTGCATATTCTCTGGGAGCACAAGCGCACACACAAGTAGCAGCAGCAGGCGCCAGCGACGTATTGGAGGCACGAGAGCCATTTATTTCCATGCCGTAAATACAACATATACACACATGATTTATATTTGTATATTTATTAAAAAGACGAGGGTTTAAAAATTGTCCTCAGAAGCGTCCTCAAGGCGCTGGATGAAGTAGCTCGCGACTTCCGCACAAAATGTGACAACGACTGCGAGGCGTTGCCACGGGACCCATCCCGGGATTAGCAGGGTGAGCCCTGTCCTCAATGAGAGCAGCCTGATGACTAATCGACAAAAGTCTGTCGACTGTATCGGGACCATTGCATTGCCTGTACGGCTGCCCGCAGACCCATCCAGCAGGTGGCAGATGGCCTGGGCCAGGAGATATCCCACGAGGAGCAGACCCGTTTCCAGGTCGTGCGTCGGGGCGATCCAGATGCTAATGAAGGAGATCACCCAGACGTCTGCATAGAACCTGACCCCTGTGAGAACACAGAAGGTTTTCCAGCTGAACATGAAGAGCAGGGAGCAGAAAAACAGCACAAGGGTCCACACGAGACCTCCTGTGGCCAGTGACCTGTCGGCCACTTCCGTGTCCTCCTTCAGGAGAACAGCGTCAGCGACGCTCTGCAAGAACGTCCCGTTCACACTCACCCTACAGAGTATTGACAGCATGAAGACCGCGAGCACGATCGCATGATCTTTGCAGACTCTGCCGCCTCCGCCGCCTCCGCCGCCTCCGCCGCCTCCGCCGCCTCCGCCGCCTCCGCCGCCTCCGCCGCCTCCGCCGCCTCCGCCGCCTCCGCCGCCTCCGCCGCCTCCGCCGCCTCCGCCGCCTCCG
>Ga0209230_10000045_pt1 | contig 44876 bp, 26 predicted proteins | sample LakOntMetagenome_FD_187467 | JGI IMG/M metagenome (GOLD analysis project Ga0209230, IMG submission 187467) | Freshwater and sediment microbial communities from Lake Ontario - Sta 18 epilimnion Metagenome (SPAdes) (version 2) | ecosystem: Environmental > Aquatic > Freshwater > Lentic | place... | reverse complement strand
TTTGTTTGTTTGAGTTGTGCTTAACGTATATGCTACAGTTGAGCCGTTGCCTGTAAAACTATCAAATGTCAATCCAGTTAGTACTCCAACTGCTGCCGAATTCCATGATTTGACTTCAATAACTGAACCTACATCAGGTATACCAGTAAATGTTACTATGTTTGTTGATAATGTATAAGCACTTTTTAACTGACTTACACCGTCAATATTAATGCTGATAAAGTCTGCACTGCTTGGGGTGACACTTAAAGTAAATGCTACTGTACTACCATTACCAGTGAACGTGTCAACATATACACTTAGTGTAGGTAATGTAGCTGGATTTCGTGTCCAAGAACCATATGTACTGTTGTAGGTATACGTGATACCATTTTGTACCGCTACTTGACCGTTTGTTGGACTACTTGGAAATGCCATTTTATTACCTTATTCTGTATTTAGTTAAATTGTATACTACCTGAATTTGTAAAGGTATATATTCTATACCCGGCAACTGCTAGAGAATACGATACTGTGCCTGTAGTAGTAGCCGGTGGGTAATCTGTCGGGTATTTTATAACAACAATACCTGAACCGCCGTTGCCAGCAGATACACCGGTTGTTGTGACTTTCATTCCGCCGCCACCACCTCCAGAATTTGTACCACCATTTCCTCCAGTAGTCGTAGATCCATTGCCGCCACCGTTTGACCCGCCGGCAGCAGAGTTATTTCCTGATCCTCCTCCGCCTCCGCCGTTGCCACCCACAGCTCCCGGATTCGATGCAGTAGCACCTCCACCTCCACCTCCAGCGTAATAAGTTGCTGTTCCTGTGATGGATGATTGTATTCCAATGCCTCCTGCACCAGGCGCCGCCGCAGAAACACCGTCTCCACCAGCAGCGCCGGCGCCGCCGCCGCCACCAAAAACGGAGACGCCGTTTACAAACGCCGCACCACCGGTATTTCCTTGTCCTGGTATTCCATTACCGCCGTAGTAGTTGGCTATCGTTGAACTACAGCTACCGCCACCTGATGCGCCGCTACCGGCTTTATTTGGATCCGAATATCCACCCATTCCTCCGCCGCCACCATGACCATATATAGAAAAACCAGTTGAAGTAATTGAAGTATATCCACCTTGTCCTCCTGATGTACCGGCGGCGGACCAAGCACCCGACGGACCGGCACCACCACCCTGAATTGTTACGGTGTAAGTAATATTTTCTTTAAATATGAATGAACTTTGATAATTATAACCACCTGCCCCGCCGCCGGCACCTCCGCCGCCACCGCCTGCACCTACCAATAACATTTCCACCGTTATAGATTCACTACTTGAATTACTAGTAGTGGATAATTTGCTACTAGATGCTTTTTTAATAGCCATATTATGTTAACTCTGTTCCAAATAAGATAAAGCTAACAGTAGCAGAACTTGCATATACTGTAATCACATCAGTTGTTGCTAATGACATACCGATGTTCAGTGAGACTGTATCATTTGCCGGTAAAATAGTATCATATGAAAGATAATGACTTGTTGTCAATGTTGCACCTGCAGGACGAATAGCAATTCTAAATGTTCCTGCAGTTGCGGCTTGATTGCATACGTTCAAACTAGAAACAACTGCGCTTGTGCCTGCCGGAACAGTGTACAATGTAGTCGCTGTTGTTGCTGCCGGGTTATTGTGTCCTAAAACTTTATATATTATTGCCATGAATTGTCCTTACTTTGTAAATATGAATGGGTGAATGGTGTCAGTAAAACTTAAATTACCCGCGCCATCAGTTGCGATAGTCTGTCCTGATGAGCCACCAGTAATGTGAACATTTGATATAGCACCTAATGTTACATTAGCCGCAGTAATGTTCAAGTTACTTGTTTGGTCTAGCATCAATGCTGTTACTTTTGTTGTCATTTCTTATCCTTATGCTCCCATTAACAAGAACGGGCTTAATGTGTCTGTTGTTGCTGTTACTGTTACTGTTACTGCATTACCAACATTTGATGCCGTTACTCCGGCACCTACGAAATTAATACTTGACACAGCAGTACTTATATTACTACCTTCATCTTTTATTACTATTGCTCCTGCAATAGCACTATTTGTACTAGTGCTAGGTGAACTTATGTCAACCCAGTAAGCCGCAGTACCGTCATTCAGATATTCATATAATACATTACTTGATGTGTTAAACCACTGATCACCTAATAAATTACCCGATGCCGGTGGTGATGTAGCTGTAGTATATGTTAAACTTGTACCGCCCACACCGCCTGAAGGTGTTGCCCAACTTAAATTTCCTGTACCATCGGTCTTTAAGAAATAATTGGCTGCACCACCGGAAATACGTACACTACTAGTTGAGCCTAAACTTACATTTGCACCAGTGAATGAAATATTACCAGTAGCAGTGATTGTACCATTACCAAACACCGTATTAGCTGTTGCGTTTCCTACTGTTAAACTTGTTAAAGTACTAACACTAGTGATGTTTGGTTGAGCCGCAGTTGTTAGTGTGCCGGTTAAATAGTTACCGCTGATTAAGTTTGCACCGGAAATAACTGAACCAGTACCACTAAGTACAATATCTGCATTTGTAGTGAGAGTAATATTATTGGGTATTAAATTACCAGTATATGTTGGAAGATATGCGGCTACATTTGTGTTGCTATAACTACCAACAATACCTGTCAATTGACTACCATCACCTATAAAGAAATTTGCAGTAACTGCATTGCCTAAGTTAGCAGTAGAAGTAGTCGTATAAGATAAATTGATATTACCTGCAGTAAAGTTTCCGGTGTATGTTGGTAGATATGCGGCGGTGTTTGTATTGCTATAAGTTCCAGTTTGTGGATTTGCTGTTAAATATGCGGCGGTGTTTGTATTGCTATAAGTTCCAGTTTGTGGATTTGCTGTTAAATATGCGGCGGTGTTTGTATTGCTATAAGTACCCGTAATTCCAGTTAATTGACTACCATCACCTATAAAGAAATTTGCAGTAACTGCATTACCTAAGTTAGCATTTCCACCTGTGATATTGCCCGTAACTACTAAACTAGTTAATGTACCAACTGAAGTAATGTTAGTTTGTGCCGCAGTATATACTGTCCCGGCTACTAATGCATTAGCTACTTGACCGGATACATTAGCACCAGCTACCGAGTTAGCAATATTTGCATAATGACTTTGTACTGCGCTACTTACATTACCTGATACACTAGTACCTGTAACATATGTGATTCCACTACCATTACCAGTAAAGTAATTTGCAATTACATAATTTGCACCAGATAAGTTTCCACCAGAGCCGGCGGTTGTGATATTCCCTATTACATTCATTCCAGTAGAAGTAAACACTACTGTATTTGCTACACCAGCTATAGTTACAGTAATATTACCATTAGAAACAGGAGTATTAATATTACTAGTGCCATTTGCTATGCTGTTTGCGACATCAGCACCGCCAGTTGTCAATAAATCAACACCAGTTAAATACGCGGCGTTACCAACAAAATAATTTGCTCTTACTGCATTACCTAAGTTAGCAGTAGAAGTCGTTGTATAAGATAAGTTTATATTACCGGCAGTTAAATTACCAGTATATGTTGTTAAATATGAGGCTACATTTGTGTTGCTATAACTACCAGCAATACCTGTCAATTGACTACCATCACCAAAATAGTAACTAGCTTTCATATTACCAGTAGTCGTTATATAATTACCGGTATTTGCAAATACAACTGTATTTGCAGTTCCACCTATACTAACAGTAATATTACCATTAGCAACAGGAGTATTAATATTACTAGTGCCATTTGCTATGCTATTTGCGATATCGGCATTACCAACAGATAGTTGGTCAACACCAGTTAAATAGTAACCATTACCAAGAAAAAAACTACCTGCATTAGCAATGATATTTCCGGTTGTGGTGAGTTTTCCTGGTACGTATGTATCACCTGATGCATCTAATAAGGTAAGTGTTCTTGCTACAGTACCAAAACCAACTGCACCTGATACGTTATATTGTCTAAAATAGATAGGTTCATTACCGTTATCGGCTGTTGCAAATTCAACAAATCCACCATCGGTTGCTGTACCACCTACAAGAATTCTAAAATAGTCGCTTCCGGCCACATTTGCAGAAACTATTGCGGCATTAGTAGTACCTGAAACTGATAGAAATAAATTACCGGTAAATGTACTAGCAGTTATACCCGAAGTAGTAAATATTGCAGTATTAGCAATGCCACCAATACCAACAGTAATATTACCACCTGCTGTAGGCGTGTTGATATTACTAGTTCCATTTGCTATGCTGTTTGCAATATCTGCATTACCAACTGATAGTTGGTCAACACCAGTTAGATAGTAACCATTTCCCTTTACAAAATTTGTACCAGCTTCAATATTTCCACCAACAAATAATTTCTTAGCTATACCTACACCACCTAGAACTTGAAATGGTGCAACAGAAGTAGACGTTGCCTCCATTGTGCTGTTAACAACTACATATGAATTTGTTGTAAAATATATATCATCTTGGTTTACACCAGGGGTGTCATTTTGTACATTTATTTCTAATCTTGTTTGTTCACCAGTTACTGCATAATATTTAATACTTGCTACGTCAAGTGAGCCGCCACCAGGATTAGATGGCCATATAATACCATTAGTACCATTACCTGTACTTGGTGAAATATAACCTGCAACATTAATACCTGTGCTAGTAAAGATAACCGTATTTGCTGTACCGCCTATAGTAACAGTAATGTTTCCATTTGATGTAGGCGTGTTGATATTGCTGGTGCCATTTGCTATGCTATTTGCGATATCGGCATTACCAACAGATAATAAATCAACCCCAGTTAAAAATGCACCATTGCCAACAAAATAATTTGCTCTTACTGCATTACCTAAGTTAGCAGTTGAAGTAGTCGTGTATGATAAGTTTATATTACCTGCAGTTAGATTACCAGTATATGTTGGTAGATATGAGGCTACATTTGTGTTGCTATAAGTTCCAGTTTGTGGATTTGCTGTTAAATATGCGGCGGTGTTTGTATTACTATAAGTACCTGTAATACCAGTTAATTGACTACCATCACCAAAATAGTAACTAGCTTTCATATTACCAGTAGTCGTTATATAATTACCGGTATTTGCAAATACAACTGTATTTGCTGTACCGCCTATAGTAACAGTAATATTTCCATTCGCTGTAGGCGTATTGATATTACTAGTGCCATTTGCTATACTGTTTGCAATATCCGCATTACCAACAGATAATAAATCAACCCCAGTTAAAAATGCACCATTACCAACAAAATAGTTTGCTCTTACTGCATTACCTAAGTTGGCAGTTGAAGTAGTCGTGTAAGATAGATTAATATTGCCGGCAGTTAAGCTAGTTAATGTACCAACAGAAGTAATGTTTGGTTGTGCGGCTGTTGTTAATGTACCAATGAAATAATTAGAAGTTATTGCGTTTGCACCGGTAATAGAACCTCCGGTACCTGTACCAGCAGTGACTGTTCCGCCAATATTAGAATAACCTGCTATATTAATACCAGTACTAGTGAATACAACAGCATTGGCTGCGCCACCAACACCTACTGTGATTGGACCATCTTGGTACGGTGTGTTGATATTACTTGTGCCATTTGCTATGCTGTTTGCTATGTCAGCAGATCCGGCTGCTAGTTGGTCAACCCCAGTTAAGTAATACCCATTACCAACAAAGTAATTACCTCTAACATTAGCATAACTATTAAAAGTAACTACTTCACTAGATACGCTTACATTACTACCAAATCCAAACTCATTGGTTGAATCGTCCCAACCCATGAAAGCATCAACTGTACTACTTCCAGAATAATAGTGTAATAATAAACCGCGGTCTTTGTTGTCGTCAGCAGATAATGCTGCACCATTTGCTCCGCCACCTAATTCAAATATTGGATCTATTACCCGTGTTGTGGTAGAATTTACTGTAGTTGTTGTTCCATTGACGGTCAAGTTGCCTACAATTACATTTCCACCTACATTAAGTGTTCCTGCTACATTAACGCCAGTACTGGTAAAGATAACCGTATTACTTGTACCAGTAATAGATACTGTTATTGGTCCATTGCCATATGGTGTACTGATATTACTATTGCCATTAGCAATTGCGTTAGCAATATCCGCATTACCAACAGTTAATAAATCAACACCAGTTAAAAATGCACCATTGCCAACAAAATAATTTGCTCTTACTGCATTACCTAAGTTAGCAGTAGAAGTCGTTGTATAAGATAAGTTTATATTACCTGCAGTAAAGTTTCCGGTGTATATTGGTAGATATGCGGCGGTGTTTGTATTGCTATAAGTACCCGTAATACCAGTTAATTGACTACCATCACCAAAATAGTGACTGGCTTTTACATTACCAGTAGTTACGATATAATTACCTGAGTTAGCAAACACCACAGTATTTGCAGTTCCACCTATACTAACAGTAATATTTCCGTTAGCTACAGGTGTATTAATATTGCTAGTGCCATTTGCTATACTGTTTGCGATATCCGCATTACCAACAGATAATAAATCAACCCCAGTTAAAAATGCACCATTACCAACAAAATAATTTGCAATTATATAATTGGCTCCGGATAAATTACCACCTGAACCAATAGTAGATAAATTACCGACAACAAGATTACCTGTGATGTTTGCATTACCGGCTGTTAAATTACCTGTATATACCGCTAGATAGGCAGCTGTGTTGGTATTACTATAGGTACCAGTTACTGGATTTGCGGTTAAATACGCGGCAGTGTTTGTATTACTGTATGCATCTGTGATACCATATCCACTAATAGTAGTTGGTTTACCTGAAACATTTGTAAATGTTACTGAGTTAGCAATGTTTGCATAATGACTTTGTACTGCACTTGCGACATTACCTGATACATTAGTACCTGTTATACTATTGGCTACATTTGCATAATGACTTTGTACTGCACTAGATACATTACCTATGATGTTTGCACCAGTTATATTTGTTAATGCACTACCATTACCAATGAAGTAGTTTGCTGATATGTTGCCAGTATATGTTGGTAGATATGCGGCGGTGTTTGTATTGCTATATGCGCCTGTAATAGTGATACCAGTTAATTGACTACCATTACCAATGTAGTAATTAGCAGATACGTTACCAGTTACATCTAAACTAGTTAATGTACCCACACTAGTGATATTAGTTTGTGCCGCGGTATAAACAGTACCGGCAACTAATGCATTAGCTATTTGACCCATTACATTACCGGCAGCAACTGCATTTGCAGTGGCAGCATATGTTACTTGTCCTACAACATTTGCACCATCAACACTATATGCAACACTGGCTGCACTGACTGTGCCTACGATTGCCCCGCCTGTAATACCAGTAAGATGGTATCCATTGCCACTAAAATAATTACTTACAGTAACATTACCTAAATTAGCGTTACCAGAAGTTACATTACCGGTAACTGCTAAACTTGTTAAGGTGCCAACTGATGTAATATTTGATTGGGACGCTGTAGTGACAGTACCAGCAGTAGTTGCACTTGTTGCAGTACCAGCACTTGTTGCATAAGTTGCATTAGCTACTGTCCCGGTGACATTGGCACCAGTTAGACTGGTTAGACCTGAACCATTTGCAGTAATATTGGTAACGCTTAATGTGCTTGACGTTTTGTTAAATGTAAATGCAGAACTAGCGCCAAAACTGCTGCCACCGTCATTGTATTGAACTTGAGTATCTGCCCCTACAACTGATCCGGCTGAAAAAGCCCAAGCTACACCATTAGCATATAATAAATTATTGGTACTAACATAATTTGCACGTACTATATTACCTAGGTTGGCGTTAGCCGAGACGAGAGTCCCGGTAGCTGTGACATTGTTAAATGTATAGTTACCGGTTTCATCTACTACTCTTGGTCGTATTTTTTCTAATGACATGTTAACTATTTAATAGTTGTTATTTTTGTGTCTTAATCCAGCCCTGTGTAGCATTATAATATACCAATGTTAATGCAGAACGGTTTACAGTAAGAACTAGATTACTTGCAGAACCTTCAATATTTCCACCGTTTCTTGCAATAGTAATATTTTGTGTACCTGCATTACCAGTTGCATCTATAATACCAACTTCATCTCCTACTGACGGACTTCCAGGTAAGGTCAATGTTACTGCAGCCGTAGTATCAATAAAGTATCTTGTACCAGCAACTGCACTAGTAGCTGAACTAATACTTGAATATACATAACCAACTGTGCCTGCTACACCACCGGATAGTACAATAACTTCAACAACCGCGCCATTTGGTGGAGGATCACTAAATGTTATAACATTTGTTGCTAAACTAAATGCTGATCTTGGTTGTGAAACACCACCAATTGTAACAATTAGATAACTGCTAGTTAACGGTGTTGATGACAATGTTTGCATTGTCCAGCTACCGTCACCGGTATAACCGTTAACTGCCATTGTAGTTGACGGTAGCGAAGCAAAAGAAAGTACACCTGCTCCATCTGTCTTTAAGAAATAATTTGCTGTACCGCCGGTGATAGTAACATTACTGACTGCCCCCAGATTAGTTGTACCAGAAACTGTTAGACTTGTTAATGTTCCTACGCTTGTGATATTACCTTGAGCCGCTGTTGTAACGGTGCCAGCAGTTGTAGCTGCATTTGCACTAGTTGCATTTGGAACATAACCAGTAACGTTTGCACCAGTTAAACTTGTTAATTGACTACCATTGCCACTAAAGTAATTAGCAGACACTAAGTTACCACCTGCAACATTACCGGCTGAAATATTACCTGTAACTGTTAAACTTGTTAAAGTACCTGTACTTGTAATATTTGGTTGAGCCGCTGTTGTTAATGTACCAGTAACATATGTTGCACTTACTAAATTACCACCACTAATTTGTGATGCAGTCCCGCTCATTGCAATATTGCCATTATTAGTTATTGTTAAACCAGTTAATGTACCAACGGTTGTAATATCAGTTTGACTTGTTGTTTTTATTGTACCATATATATTATCTGTTTTAACATTACCGCCAACACCAACACCAACATTTAATGTAAGGTTAGCAGAGGTATATACTAAATTAGAACCGTCATTAGCCAAGTCACCGTATGTAGTTACAACTTGAACTGTACCTGTACCTGTACCTGTCGCATTAGCTGTGAATATAGTACCAACTGTATTGTTTGCTGAACCAAATGTAGTAAAATCAGAAGTACCGGCTGTAATGATTTTATACCTTGTACCTGAAACAACGGTTGTAGCATTTATTGTAGGTCCAAAATGGTTAGTCACACTGGTTGCAAATTGAATAGACCCGTTTGCACCATCAACTTTAATGTTACCGGAAATATTACCAGAAACATCACCAACCACGTTACCATTGAAATATGCATTAGCACCTAATGTAACGTTGCCTTCAGCAAATACGACTCCGCCAAAGTTAGCATTGTTAGCATATAGATTTCCTAATTTTAAATCGCCATATGTATTAAATGTTACGACTTCCCCACTAACAGTTACATTACTAGCTATTACAAAGTTACCACCGCTATCATCCCAGCCCATAAATGCATCTACCGGAGCTACACCATTATGATAATGAAGCAAAAGACCTCTATCTTTGTTATCATCTCCAACTAATGCTGCACCGTTTGCACCACCGCCTAGTTCAAATAATGGATCAACTACTCTCGTTACAGTAGAATTTACTGATGTTGTTGTTCCACTAATAATTAAATTGCCAGTTAATGTTAAATTACCAGCACTCAATTCACCAGTATAAGATGAAAGATATGCTCCTGCATTTGTATTGCTATATGCATCTGTGATACCATATCCACTAATAGTAGTTGGTTTACCTGAAACATTAGTAAATGTTACTGAATTAGCAATATTTGCATAATGACTTTGTACTGCACTTGTTACGTTACCGGTTACGTTAGAACCATTAGTTGATGTTAGTAGATAGCCGTTACCAGTAAAATAGTTAGCACTAATTAAATTAGCACCAGTAATATTGCCACCAGATCCGCCACCAGATTGAATAGTACCTGTTGTTAATACACCTGTTGCCGCATCAAAAGATAATGCACTATTTGATGCAAGTGCATAATTACCATTTGCGCTGCCATTAACAAATACTGGATAAAATGTACCAGTTGTTTGTGTTGTAACTGACTCAAAGTAAGCTACGTTTGCATTTGCTACTTGTCCACTTACGTTAGCACCGGCTACCGAGTTAGCAATATTTGCATAATGACTTTGTACTGCGCTACTTACATTACCTGATACACTAGTACCTGTAACATATGTGATTCCACTACCGTTACCACTAAATGTTGTTGCAGTAATTACATTGGCTGTAATATTACCTGTTGTAGTAAAGGTGACAGATGTTAAGTATGCTCCTGCATTTGTATTACTATATGCATCTGTAATGCCATACCCACTTATTGTAGTTGGTGTACTTGTAATATTAGTAAATGATACTGAATTAGCGATGTTTGCATAGTGTGCTTGTACTGCACTGGTAACATTACCTGATACGTTTGTACCGGATACTGAGTTAGCAATGTTAGCATAATGACTTTGTACTGCACTGGTTACGTTACCTGATACGTTTGTACCGGATACTGAGTTAGCAATGTTAGCATAATGACTTTGTACTGCACTGGTTACGTTACCATCGACATTAGCACCAGTGATATTAGTTAATAATGCGCCGTTTGCACTGACCTTTGTTACTGTAAGTGTATCAGTACCTTTGTCAAATGTGAATGTAGACTTTGCACCTAATGTTGCACTGCCGTTGTCATTGAAGAAAACTTGAGTATTGCTACCCGCAATATTAGCATTACCTGTACCTGAAGTAGGAGTGTACCATGATATTACTCCACTGCCGTTTGATTGTAGTACTTGTCCAGCAGTACCACCAAACATTTTTATATTAGCTACATTACCTAAACTTACGTTAGGACCGGTAAAATCTACATTACCAGAAACAGCTAATCCAGTAAGTGTACCAAGACTTGTAATGTTAGTTTGTGCGGCTGTATAAACAGTCCCGGCAGATAATGCGTTTGCAACTTGTCCAGAAACATTCGCTCCGTTAGTTGATGTTAGAAAATAGCCATTGCCACTAAAATAATTAGCACTAGCAAGATTGCCTAAACTTGCGTTGCCAGAAACTAAATTCCCCGAAACGTTAGCATTAGCAAAAGAGAAGGTATCAGTTTGATCGATACTAAATTGACGAATTTTTAATAATGACATGGTCACATCCTTTTATATATTGTATTTATCTTAGTTATAGTAATTATACCGTGACTTCTACCCAATTTGTAGTAGTTTCATCCCATGTATATTGCTTGTCATCTGTAGGCATTGCAACTGGTGCATCATACTGACATGTAGTTTCATTCAATACCCAGCTATTATATGGTTTTGGTGGAATGAATGCATCACGACCAGAGTCATAAGTATATCCTATACCAGCATAATTTTTTCTTAATGGTGTACCACCCAATGTGTGTACTCCACCATGTGTGTTATAACTTGTTTGTACGAAAGAACTTGGTTCTCCGAATAAACCTGTATTAACTACGTCTTGTTCTATTACTAGAACCTGTGTTACGATATTATTACTATCGATTTGTGCGAAATGTGCCATTTTATATATCCTTGTTAAATGTTAAAATGTAATACTGCCTGAACTATTATATTTATAAACTCTATACCCACCACTTACTGTTACTACTGGACTACCTGTTGTACTTGTGGCTGCAGCGTATGAGTCAGCATATCTTATAATAACTATCCCGCTGCCACCATCTCCAGGTTGGCGGTGTTCTGAATAATATCCACTAACACCTCCCCCGCCGCCACCTGTATTAGATGCACCTGACGTTGCGGCGTCAGAACTTGGATGTGTAGCAGATGTCTGTTGTTCGCCTTCACCACCGCCACCGTCACCGCCATATCCCTTTATACGTGCAGTAGAAACTCCATTACTATACACTGCGCCACCACCACCACCTGCATAATAATTACCATCTGACCAAAGTATACCGCCGCCGCCGTCACCGCCTTTAGAAGCTGCGCCATTTGTTCCTACGCCACCTGCACCACCACCACCTGCTCCGCTATAACCGCCACCTTCAGCACCTGCGGCTGCACCACGACCGCCGTAATTTCCTTGCCCTGCAGTTGGCGTACCCTTGAATGCATCGGTTCTACCATAAGCAGATGCCCCTCCGCCCGAACCACCAGCACCACCCTGCGCATCTCCACCATTGGCGCTATCCCACGACCCACCACCACCACCACCTAGTGCAGTTTGTGTTGTAAGTCCCGAACTACTCAGTATGGAATTATTTCCTTTATAATTCACACCACCGTTATTACCAGCAGCAGTAGAAGAATAATATCCACTAGTCCCGCCTGCACCTACAGTAATAGTATATAATCTACCAGAACTTATTGAAGTAGTACCAACAATTAGTCCACCTGCTCCGCCGCCGCCTGCATTATATCTTATACCCCCGGCTCCGCCGCCAGCAACTACTAAGAATTCAGCAGTAGTAACCGGAGGTGCAGTACTAGTATCATTTATGGTAACTGAACTGCTAGTAGCAACTATATTTCCTGATGTTGATACTGTTCTTATCTGAACTGTAAATGTTTGAGCACCTTCAGTTAATGAATCAGCTAATGGTGTTATTGTAAGAGAACCCACTGTATTATTAATAGTAAAAGATCCAGATGATGCAGAAAAATCAGCACTTGCAGTTGAACTATTATAATTAATAGTCCAATATAGTGTAGTACCATTTGGTACTTCATTATATGTTTGTACGTAGAAGATTCCAGATTGACCCTCATTTAGGCTGGTTGGTATTGTACTGAATGTGTATATAGGTGGAGGGGGTAGTACAGTTAAATTAGAGAATGTAATGTTATTGAATTCCATGTTGTTCTCTTAGAATGTTATTGTGCCTGATGCAGTGAATATGTAAATCCTATATCCACCTGAAGTGGTTACAGTTGGACTACCTGTTGTCGCTGATGCGGCTGCGTATATGGTTTGGTAGCGAATGACTACTATTCCGGATCCTCCGCTACCACCATTACCATTGTTATACGAATTTGGGCTACCACCACTACCTGTATTAGCGGCACCACCGTTGCCGTTTATACCACCTCCGCCGGTAGTAGTACCCCAGCTACCATTGTATCCGGCGCCGCCACCAGCAAAATATCCTGTACTATTATAACCAGTAATGCCATTTAATTCAGATATTAGTCGGGCGGCGCCACCATTAATATTAGTTGCGGATCCGCCTGCTCCGCCACCACCACCAGAATTTGCTGCATAACCTGTATTTCCGGCAACGCCATCATTTGTACCTTGGTTACCGCCGAGACCATATGCACCACCGAACCCAGGCCCAGCAGTGTGATTCATGCTAGTATTTGTTCCGGATACTGATGAGGCAGTACCTTGATTACCCAGTCTGCCTTGTTCAAACGTTCCGTTACCTATACCGCCGGCACCTACAGTAACAGTATATGTTCCTGTACCAGTAAAACCTTCTACGGTTACCCAAATTAATCCTCCGGCGCCACCGCCACCGGTTGTATAATTGCCACCATTTCCTGCGCCGGCGGCGCCTCCACCAACCACTAATAATTGAAGTAGGTTTTGACTAGCTATAGTAATACCTTGTCCGATTGTTATACCTGAGCCTATTTCCATGTTGTTCTCTTAAAATGTTATACTGCCTGATGCAGTGAATTTATAAACTCTGTATCCTGTTGGATTAGTGACTGTTGGTGAGCCTGTTGTTGAAGTTGCAGCCGCTGATGAGTCTGCATAGCGAATGATTACTACCCCAGAACCACCGTTGCCTCCTTGAGTATTATTACCAGATCCACCACCACCACCGCCTCCTGTATTAGCAGTTCCAGCAACATCAGTTGACCCGCCACCGCCATCACCGCCTGGTCGGCCGCCAATTCCGCCGGCACCACCACCCGCGTAATATATTGCGGTACCGGTTATGCTTGATTGGCGACCAATGGCACCATCCGACATGCCGGGATTTGTACCTGTATTGGTTGGGTTACCGGCAGCGCCAGCACCACCACCACCACCGCCATCCATTCTATAACCCAATGCTGGATCTTTTCTACCGGCGCCTTTATTTCCATATCCACCCGATGCAGATGTCGGTTGTAGTCCAAGTCCACCACCGGATGAACTATTTACATCACTTCCGGGATAACTAATTCCAACACCTCCACCAGAACCTCCGTCGGCACCGTTCGATGCTCCGGTGCCACCATTACCATCATTATTACGACTTCCACCACCACCACCACCTATAGCAGTTACCGTAGTAAATCCTGATCCACTAATTGAACTATTTGCGCCATTTCCACCTCTATTGGTTTGACTTCCGGTTCCTACTCCGCCTGCACCTATAGTTACTGTAAATACAGTGCCTTTAGTAAAGGTAATAGAAGTTGCTTCTGCATATCCACCTGCACCACCTCCACCCCCATAATATCCGGTTCCGCCAGAACCACCACCTGCAAGAAGTAAATAATCAGCAATAACAATATTTGTTGCTTCAATACTGAAACTTCTACTAGCTGTTTGATTCTGACTATCAGTGGCAGTGATTGTAAAATTACTTGTTGCGGCTACTGTAGGTGTTCCTGTAATAGCACCAGTATTAGTATTCAAACTTAAACCAGTCGGTAAACTACCACTAGTTATACTATATGTAATTGTTCCGTCTCCTGTAGCATTTATTGATTGTGAATATGCGGTTCCAACCACAGCGACAACTAATGCTCCGCTTGCCGTTACCCAAGTTGGTAAACTACTATATGTAATCCCACCCGGTAATATACCACTACTACCATCAGTATTATAAACATAAAGATGATATGACCCTACACTTTTTGCAGGACTTGTAAATGTTAAACTTGTTGCACTTACATATGTAGTTGCACAACTAGTAGTATCAATATACACTATTGCACCACTATTAAATCCACTACCAGCGATAGTAACTGTTTCACTACCGGCCGGGTTTGCCGCAGTAACACTTCCAATATATGTTAGTCCAGTAATCTTTACCCCGGAACTTGCGACACTATTAATAATAGAAGTGAGTGCGGCTGTTTTAACTGATTTTAAATTTGTTGCCATTATAACTCCAATACTTTCCAGCCATATGTGCTGTTACTGTATACTAAACCAAAACTACTTTGGTCCGCATCTACTAATAAATTATCAGCTATTCCTTGAATCTTATGACCATTCCGTGCTACTGTTAAATTGTTTGTGGCAAATGAGCCAGCTAGGTCATTGATACGAATAGTGTCACCCAATGTTGCGCTAGTTGGTAATGTCATTGTTTTTGCACCACCAGATGTGTCAACAAAGTATCCATTGTTTGCAACCATAGTTGCATTGCTACTTGCTATATTCCAAGTTAGTGCAGAACTACCGCCACCAGCTCCACCGGTACCACTAAATGTTGTTACTTCAATAAACGCTGTATTTGGAGGTGCGGCATCAAATGTTAATTGTGGACCCATTAATGAATAAGACGATTTAGGTTGCAATACACCCTGAACAGCAACCATTGTAACATTTTCACTTGACGGTGTGGTAGATAATGTAAATGTAGTATATGTACCATTAGCAGTAAATTCATCTACGGTAGCGGTTAGTGCAGTTTGTGCCGCCCAACTTAAACTACCCAAACCATCTGTTGTTAAGAAATAACCATTAGATCCACCAGTAATATGTAGATTACTAACATTACCTAAACTTACATTTGCACCATAGAAATCAACATTACCTGATACACTTAAACTTGTTAGTGTACCTGTACTCGTAATATTTGGTTGTGCGTTTGCTGTTACTGTGCCGGCCGAAATTGCTGAAGTTGCTGAAGTTGCGGCAACTCCGGTTAATTGACTACCATTACCTATGAAATAACTAGCACGTACATTACCATAACTATTCCAAGTAACTACTTCACTAGTAAGGGATACATTACTACCTATTCCAAATTCTACGTTACTATCATCCCAACCGATAAATGCATCTACTGCGGATGATCCACTATAATAATGTAGTAATAATCCGCGGTCTTTGTTGTCATCAGTTGATAGAGTGGCTCCGTTTGCGTCGCCGCCAATCTCAAATATCGGATCTACTAGCGTTGTTACTGTTGAATTAACACGGGTAGTAGTTCCACCGACAATTAAGTTACCACTCAGTGTTAAATTACCACCGGATATATTACCAGTGTATGATGTTAAATATGCTCCTGCATTAGTATTGCTATATGAATCAGTAATACCATAACCACTAATAGTAGTTGGTGTACTTGAGACATTTGCCCAAGTTACTAAGTTAGCAATGTTAGCATAATGTGACTGTACCGCGCTAGTTACATTACCAGAGACATTTCCACCTGCTATATATGTAATAGAACTGCCATTACCACTAAATGTATTAGCAGTAATAATATTGGCAGTGATATTGCCTGAGGTTGAGAAAGTAGCTGTAGTAAGATATGCACTTGCGTTTGTATTGCTATATGCTCCAGTAATACTAGATGCTGGAATATTAGTTAATAATCTACCATCACCACTGAAATAATTTGCAGTAACTACATTACCTGCATTGACATTACCTGAAATTACTACGTTACCAGTACCATTTGGTGATAGATTTATATTTGCATTAGTATCAAGACTAGAAATAGTATTGCTAGAAATATATAAATTACCTAATGTTGCTGTAGTGGCTGTAATTGTGCTGCTAGTTCCAAATCCAATACCACCTGTATATCGTGCACCAGTTATATAAATGCTTTTACCAGTAACATTAGTGGTGATAGCTGTAGGAATATTTGTACCAATAAAGTGCAGTACACCTGATTGATAATCAAAGTACCATTGGTCATCATTTAGACCGCCAGCAGAAATTTTATTACCAGCAATTGTTACTTGAGTTGTTTTGTTTGACCCTGTAATTCCTGAATTAGCAATGTAAACGCTGATAATGTAATCAGCACCAAACTCAGGACTGATCCAATCTGTGTAATTAGTTTTCCATGTTCTATTATCTGCGGCAGTTAAATCTTCAGTACATTCAACCGTAGTAGTACCTGAATATACTGTAACCACTGCGCTGGCTGTAGCAATACTACCAGGAATAGAACCCGATTGCTGCCAAATCTTATCGCCGCGAATTAATAACGGACTAGAAATGCTTTCTTCAAACCCTTGTTTGTTGGTTCCGGAATCAGTTTTAGTTTTTCCGTAGGCTATCTTTTTCCATAGATAGTCAACTTTTTGTGTATCGGAAATAGCCATTAACTAAAACTCCATGAACTTACATAATCACCCGATGCTAGTGCAATACTAAACAATACTTGATTTGACCAATTACCTGTTGAACTTGTACTACCTTCTCCAAAAGTAATAGCATATGATGTACCTGATATTACCGATCCTGTAGGAACAGTTACTGTTGCGGCACATCCACTGTCATTTGCTCCGGCGACACCAGAACCAAAATATACTACTGTCGCATCTAACCACCCATTAGTAGTGTACGGTAAACTATCAGTAACACCCGGGATAGCAAATCTCAATCCAGAAATCTTTCCGGTAATAGTAACAGTAAATCCACTTCTAGCTGCTCTAGTAAATGCACCAAAGAAATATTGTGTTCCACTACGACCAGTATTTAAGTTTGGACCTGCAGGTAAATAACCAGACAAATCAGTATTGAACCATTTTAATTGATTCCAACGAACTATAGCACTATCTGTACCTGCAACAGTTTGTACTCCTGACCAAACCGCAGATGAGTAAAAATTAGTCTGTCCGCCCCCAGTATATGATCTTGTGGCACCTGAACCAGATAAAACAATTCGTTTTGCGACTGTATTATCTCCACCTATACTGCAAGGTATGCTTTCTTCAACAAATCCACTAGGTGTAGCAGTAAAGACTTGAACTTTCTTGCTATGTGTAGCATAAGCACTAGAACCATTTACGTTAGTTGCCAAGAATTTAATAGTTTGAACCGATGCAACGGATGATGTAGTAATATTGGCAGTGATACTACCTAAAGTATATTGATATCCACTTGTATTACCTGTATTAGCTTTTGGTATACCACCAGACAATAAGGTAGTTGATCCATCTATTTGAGTATATGTTCTAGTCTGTGATGCTACTACACTACCACTAGTGCTTTCATCATTTGTTCCTGGTTCAATTTGAAAAGGTGTAGTTGTATTTTGATATGTCTGTCCTATCCAGTTATATATATTTGCCCCAGCTAATGTGATTGTTGGACTGCCCGTGTTGTAGTAAGGAACACCCGAAATATAACGATATGTTCCATTTGTTGCATTACTTAATGTTGCGGTTGATACATCAATAGTAGGTACACTGGTTACATCATCTTTGACAAATTCAATAATGTTAGTATTTCCTGTACTACTATGACTCAACTTAAAAGTGTTAAGACCTGCAGTTAATGCTGAATTTGTTTTAGACACTTTAGCAGTAAACCCTTTATATAATGATGGACTATAAATTGATGCACTGAATGCAATTGCTGTTCCGGTAGCATCTAATAAGTTATAATCACTTTCTGCTGAAAGAACTAATGAAAGATTTGTTCCTGCTTGACTACCGGTAGTTAATGCAATATTACCATCTTCTGTATTATTTACTACAGCACGTAAGTATCCACTATCAGCATTATATGCATATGTTGGCATTACTATAGTTTCGACTGGTGTTCCAGAAGTCACACGACTAATACTTGATCCTGCTGTTATTGTGACTGCGGCACCTGCATTGTTGGCATAATTAGCCGCGAGATATGGACTTGTTCCAACACTAGTTTGGAATGTAATTGTTTTAGCACTCAATCCATTTGGTGAAGCAATACTTGGATTATACACCTTGATTGCAGCCGTGCTATTTGGACCTGTTGCAATATAAGCCGGTGTAGCTGTGCTATGACTTGTAATTGTTACGGTAATTGTTTTTGTGCCTGTTCCAGAGTGTTGACCACTTGCATATGAATGACTTATGCGGCCACCGCCAACACCACCCAATACACTATCACTGCTGATAGTATCCGGGGTAGAACTATCTCCCCAGTTTATTGAATAAGTTACGGAAGCACCTGTAGTATTTGTAGTAGTGTTATCTAAATATATTGTTTCACCTTCACTAGCATATAAATTGCTGCCAGTTAATGCTAATCCACCTGTACTTCCTCTGTATAAACTAAATCCAACAACCGGATTAGCAGTATAAATTGTAATATAAGCTGTGCGTGTAAAACTTGCTTCACTACCAGTGCCAGTGCCACTTAAATTATATGCACGTACTGTTACTGTAAATGGGCTATTTGTGTTTGTTGAATAAGTATGTGATGGCGTAGAACTAGTTGAGGCTAAAGTTTGTGTACCATCACCCCAAGTAATATCATAGCGATTTGGAGAACCAACACTTGTAATTGTTAGAGTTACAGAAGTTCCTGCGCCACCTGCTGTTGGACTAGCTATAAAAGTTACGCTCTTAACATATGTACTATTTCTTACATTTTCTAGTGTTTCATTTAAGTCATCAATTGCATCAGTCACTTTAGTTGCAGTTGTCCATGTTGTAATAGCTCCGGGAGTCACTAAATCTGTGTCGGTTGATGTTCCTAGTGTAATAGCGTTACCTACTGCGGTAGCGGTAATCCAAGATAAATTACCAGAACCATCTGTACTTAAAACTGTACCATTAGTACCTCCAGTAATTTTAATATTAGCATTCGAACCTAAACTTACATTTGCTCCAGTAAATGATACATTACTTGCTGCTAGGCTACCTGAATAAGTTGTTAAATATGCTCCTGCATCAGTATTGCTATATGAGTCAGTAATGCCATAACCACTAATAGTAGTTGGTGTACTTGTAATATTAGTAAATGATACTGAATTAGCAATATTAGCATAGTGTGATTGTACTGCACTGTTTACATTACCGGATACATTAGTGCCTGATACGCTATTTGCTACATTAGCCCAATTTGATGTTATTGCATATGATACATTACCAGATACGTTTGCACCAGTTAAACTTGTTAATAGACTACCATTGCCACTAAAATAATTTGCTGTTAGTGTGTTTGTTGCAACAGTAAATGTTAAGTTTGGTGATGAAATCAAGTTGCCGGTTGATCCAACAAATTCAATTTCACCTGTTCCACCGGTTACTGAGATATTTCCACTAACAGCCCCAATTACATTACCATATACATTACCAGTTAAGTTACCAGTAACATTACCAACAACATCACCGTATGTGTTTCCAATGAAGTTACCATATACATTGCCGGTTAAGTTACCTTGTATGTTGGCAGTTATATTAGCAACCGCTAATGTACTAGTATTTTTATTAAAAGTTAGATTAGCACTTGTACCTAAAGTATTGCTACCATTATCATTAAAAAATAGTTGTTTATCGGCGCCGGCTATATTGGCATTTCCGGTAGTTACTGAGCTCCATGTAACATTACCATTACCATCAGTTGTTAGATACTGCCCAGAACTTCCACCATAGACAGTGACATTAGCGACATTACCTAATATTGCAGGACCTATTAGTGTTACACCCGTCAATGTACCTAAACTAGTAATATTATATTGATTTGCTGTAGTTAATAAACCAGATATATTTCCAGAAACAGTTAGATTACCTAATGTTCCCAAACTAGTAATGTTTGCTTGTGCGCTGGCAGTGACAGTTTGCGCTGTATCTGCGGTACCTACTAGGTTACCTATAACATTTTTTACACGAACGTTACCAAATGTATTGAATGTAACTACATCCCCGGTAACACTTACATTGCTACCAAATGCAAACTCGCTATTACTATTATCCCAACCTAAAAACGCATCAACCGGGCTTCCAGCCAAACCGCCACCGCCACTATAGTAATGTAATAATTGACCGCGATCCTTAGAGTCATTAGTTGTTAGTGGGGTTCCATCAGTGCTGCCACCCTGTTCAATTATAGGGTCTTTGATGTTTAATGTTAATACATTTGCGTATATAAAGTTACCATTGATAGTAACGTTTCCAGTGAATACACCATCAGTTGCGTTTAATATACCTACATTGGCATTGTTTGTGACTGTCACATTACCCAACGTTCCAACATCGGTAATGTTATATTGATTAGCTGTAGTTAGTGTTCCGGTTAGAAAATTAGCTGTAACATTTCCACTACTGAATACATTGCCCTTTACGCCAATACCACCGGTAACTCTTAATGCACCTGTACTATTACTTGTGGCAGGAAAACCGGTATTAACACCGTCGACGGTATTAACACCGTCGATCTTTAAAAAAGTATCGACTGTAGCATTACCATATATTCGTGTTTCGGAGCGTAATAGTGCCATAGTTTTTGCCTTACATATACTTATGTAATTCCTGACACCTCGTCAAAAACTCCGGAAATTTTAAGTACACCCGTATTTAGCTGTTGCATAGCCTTGCCATTTTGGGTGCCTGAATATTCATCCAAAGTATAAGCAAAAACCCCATCAGGGGTAATGCTTATGTTATTGTGACTTACTTCATCAAACCCTACGCTACTTTGTGAGTTAGCGTAGAGTGTGCCGGAATTGTTTAATCTCGCCGCAATAGTAGCCATTAATCACCTCCAATTAATTGAAGATGAAATCTAGACTATTAGATGTAGAGTTAAATTGAATGTAAGCCTTGCTTGATGTACCACCGTTGTTATCAGCAAATCCAACTGAATGACCAGTATAGATATTACCAATAGCAGCGATACCACCGGTTGTTTTGATTGTACCTGTAATAGAACTTGTTGCGTCAACTACTCCACTTGCTACAATTAAATTACCAGCAGTAATATTGTTACCATTAATGTTACCAGTAACATCAAGTATTCCAGTAAGATTAGCACCTGTTCCAGTAATAACTAATATTTGTGCTGAGGAAACAACAAAGTTAATATTACCACCTGATGACGGGATACTTACGTTACTTGTGCCATTTACAATTCTAGTCGTATCGTTAGATACGAAACTTAATGTACCGGAGCCGTCTGTTCGAATAATATCACCAACAGAACCACCTGTAATTGTTAGATTACCAATTGGTCCCACGTTTGATAGACCGTTAACATTTAACCCTGTTAGTGTGCCAACTGAAGTAACATTTGGTTGCGCTACTGTTGTTAAGGTACCACCGACATATGTACCAGAAATATTGCCACCAGAAATGTTACCAGTTGCAACAACTCTACCACTTGTAGTGATATTACCACCATCAACATTACCAACTGCTGTAATTGTTGTACCTGAGTAAATTGAACCAGATACGTTTGCATTTGGCATGTACACTGATTGAACAGTTGATTCATAATATAAAGTAGCAACATCAGTTAGCTTACCGGCAACAGTATATGGAATTGAACCGCTTACAGTCAGACCAGCAACTGTTACATTACCTGCTTTTAAGTTAGTTGTAACATTAGCATTTGTAGCAATAAGTTCAGAACCACCTGAATCCCATGTTAGACCAGAGACACCTGATAGTTCTTTACCAGCTCCTGCAATTACAACTCGACCAACAGTCAAGTGACTATCAATGATGTTACCAGCAGTTAATGTAGTAACGACATTTGCATTTGTTACGGTTAATTCGTTTGTACCTGTACTAAATGTAAAGTCTGCATCATCAACTAATTTACCAGATGCACTAGCAAATGTAACACGACCTGAAGTTAATGAAGTAACATTAACATCGGCCGCTTGTACGGTACCACTTAATGTAGCATTGCCAACTTCTAACGTAGAAGTACCGGTTGTGAACTTAAATGTGCTGTCCTCTGTCAATGACTTATTAGTATCTACGAATGGAACACGGTTTGATGTTAGTGATGAAATAATAATTTCATCTGTAGTTGTTGTACCAATAACATTTGCGTTACCAGTAGTCATTGTATTGTTAGCAGTATAGAACTTAAAGTTTGCTGATGCATCTAAATCACTTGCACCATCTTTATGAAATTGAATTTCAAATGCAGCACCTGCCGCTGTTTGGAAGTCAATTGCTGCACCATTAGCATAGTAATAGTTGTCACTGAAGATACCATTTGCCGCACCAGGAGTGTTAGAGATACGAATATTACCGTTAGCAGTAATATCAGCAGTAACAGTTAAACTTGCTAGTGTACCAACACTAGTAATGTTAGGTTGAGCCGCTGTTGTCAATGTACCTGTTAAGTATGTAGCACTGACTAAGTTTGCTCCACTAATTTGTGAACTAGTACCACTCAAAGTGATATCGCCGTTAGCACCAAGTGTAATATTACCTGCGTCAAGATTACCTGCACTTAAATTTAAACTTGAACCAGTTGCTGCACCAATGTTTGGTGTAACAAATGCCGCACTATCTGCAACTTTTAACTCATTAGTACCACTAACCGCTAAGGTAGAAGTATCAAATTTTACATTAATTTCATTACCAGTCTTGCTTAATGCCACATTTACTGAAACTGTACCAGCTGAACTGAATTGTGTCCAAACAATAGCTGTTGTATCAACAGTGATAGGATTATTTGTAGAAACAACCCAACCAGTATCAGCGTACTCTGTACCTTCTTCAACGAATGTGAATGAACCACCTGTAATTTTATCTTGTACTGCGTCATCAGAACGTGCCCATGCACCTGAAGCAACAACGTAAATACCATTTTGCGAACCAGTAGTTTGTGCTTTAACAAGAACACGATTACCAACAGAAAGAAGAACTCCATCAATAGTTTGAGTATTGCTTAGAGTAATATTTGCAGTGGTTGCAACACGAACACTTGACTTGATATCAAGACCTTGTGAGTTAGCATCAACATAACCTTTTGTAGCCGCATCAGTTGATTGTGTTGGGCTATCTACACTAGTAATACGTTTGCTAGAAGCACTGATTGTACCAGTACCATTTGGTGCTAGAATAACGTTACCGTTTGATGAACCACCTGAGACAGTGATATCACCAGTTGTTCTTGCAATGATATTATCTGTTACAATGTTACCATTTGCTTGAATATTGTTTGAAACTGTAATAGAATCAGTTGTATATGTTATGTTAGCACTAGTTAACAGATGACCATCTGCACCAGCTAGTACCATTCCACCTGATGTTAAGTTGTTTGCATATACGTTTGCGGCTGTTACTGTGCCACCGGTATTAATATTGCCGGCTGATAGCAACCCAACAGTTGAAATATTACCTGCTACTAAGTTTGCAGTAACATTAGCAGAACCAGTAACTGTTAGTAGATTTGAGCCTGAAGTCCATAATAGCGCAGAAGTATCGTCTAATTGACCACCTGCCCCTGCTATTACTAAACGACCGGTTGTTGTTAAATTGTTTGCAAATACTTTATCGCCAACTAAGTTAGCAGAAGCATTTACATTACCGGTAACTGCTAGCGTTGCTGATGCGAATGATAGACCAGAGTTATCAACTAATTTACCATTTGTTCCGGCTAATACAACACGATTTGTTGTTGTTAGGTTGTTTGCAAATACATTCGCACCTTTTAAATCAAGATTTGCATATATGTAATTACCTTGAATAATATTATTAGCGTAAAGATTACCGGCAGTAAAATTATTAGATGAAGAAGTTCCGTCCGCCGTTGAGGAAATTGTCTGTGTACCTAGTCTAATACTAGAACCACTTAACCACAAATCTCTCCATGCATATGTTTCATTACCTAAATCTTGTGTAACATTTACTGCAGGGATCAAATCACCAGTTACAAAACCACCTGATTGAATTTTAAGATTACCAACTACTGCTGTATTGTTTGCTATTACATTTTCGCCGGTAACATTACCGGTAGCATTAACAACTCCGCCGGTAACCAAGTTACCAACATTCGCAGTACTAGTGATATTAGCATAACCACGACTGATAATTTTACTGACGTTGGCTTCATCAACAGAATAAATTTTACCCAATGAATCTAAATTACCAACGTTAGCTGTTAGCGTAATGTTTGCCCAACCAGAAGCAACAATATTGGCTTGTGTAGAAAGATTACCTGAAGCAAGTAATGTAACAGTACCAATGTGATTGTTTGAAGTAATATTATTTGCTGTTACATTGCCCTTAGAGTTAATAGTAGTCATTGACTCTAAACTATTAACATTAGCAAGACCTAAAACAGTAGCATTAACTTGAACAGTCAAGTTACCAATATTACCTGTTTCAATATTTCCATAACCAGTGGTATATAAATTACCTACGTTAGCTGTTTTACCAATTTCAACACTGTTAGTAACATACAACGTGTTACTACGAACTTCACCTACAACTTGTAAACCACTATTAGCTTTAGTAAAAGTTAAACCAGAAGTAGCATTTTGTTGACCACCGTCATTGAACTGAACTTGTGTATCGGATCCTTTTGCTGTAATTTCACCAATAATATTACCATAAATATTGCCTGTTACTCTTAGATCAAGACCGACGTTTGCGTTACCTACAGTCACCAATGAATTTAAATTAGCTAGACCAGTTGTATTAATTGTTCCGTTACCAAATGTTGAATTTGCAGTTGCATTACCAATAACAAGAGTAGTAAGTGTACCAACTTGTGTAATGTTTGTTTGTACTGCGCTGGTAACGTTACCAGCATATACAGACATATTAGCATTGTTAACAGTACCAGTAACTTCAGAACCAGTTAAGTTAGTTAGATAATCACCATTACCTACAAAATATCCACCAACGATATTACCTTTTAGTGCGTTTGTTGCACCTGGGGTTACGTCATTGTCAGTGTATGTTGAATTAGCCGATAGTATGATTTGACCGTCTTTATATCCAATGAATGCGTTTTTTGCACTACCGTCATGATAATGAAGTAAAATACCACGTTCATGACCATCATCTGCTATAAGAGCATTGCCTTCTGGGCCACCACCTAATTCAATTAATGAATCTTCAATTCTCGTTGTGGTTGTATCAACTGTAGTTGTTGTACCTTTAATAATCAAATTACCGGTAATTTCCACATCCACTGCGGTCATTTTAGTGGTAATATCTAAATTACCCCAAACCTTACTGTCTTTTAACTGTGCCATTTTCTTTTCCTTATATATTTGGTGACTTGTCTAACCTATAGTTGTATTTATCTATTTACTATAGTAATTACTGTAGCTCGGCTGTATTATACTCATCAAATGCTGTTACAACCAATAATTCCCCGGTACTTCTTTGCTTCATTTTACCATTAAGATTCTGAGTAGACGGGGTGCCACCGTTAAACGTACCACTACTGGTTATTGTCTTTACAGCTCCATTACCTGAATCTGCTAATTTATTTGCATTATCAACTACGCTTAACAACAATACTGTCTGATTACCAGTGATTGCCACTGTACCAACCGTACTAGGTTGAGTTGCTGATAATGGATTAATCGCTGTAGGAAAGGTAGAGGTATAGACTGCTAAACCCTTAACTATTCTAAACTGCGTGATATATCCAGCAAAATTGTCACCTGCATTATCAACTACTTCGCCACCAATTGCCAAAGCTCTGGAGGTTGTTGAATTGTAAGATGACGTTGTATCATATATTTTTTCTACTCCGTTAACAAACACTCTAGTCACTGCTACCGAATACCTTACTAGTGCCACGTGAAACCAAACATTTTGCGGGATAACGCCTGTGCCACTAGAAACTGAGCTTGATCCGTTATCTAAGTAAAGTGCTGATCCGGAAATTAATACGCTATCACCTGTAGCAAAATCCCACAAATGCTGTGAAGCAGTAGATGTTGTTTTGAACCATCCTTCAATAGTGTATGCTCCGGTTCCAAATTGAAAATCAGCTGAGCCGGTAGTAATATGAATTCTATCACTAGTTCCGTTTAATAACAATGAACCACCACTAGGTGTACCAAGTGAAAGAGTGCGCTCATCAAATCTGTCAGAGTAAATAAGACCTGTTTCTTCAATTGAATTATAAGAGAGGGTAACCTCATCGAATTCTGTTCGGGCTAGTAAGGTTCCGTTTTCTAATAATCTTGCCGCTATTGTTGCCATATGTTATTTCCTTTTATCCGTTAAATTTAAAATCTATACTAGCTGAGGTGTCATTATAACTTAATGCAGCAGCCGCATTGCCAGCGGTATTAGCTAGATTAAGATTTCCACCTACAGTCAAGTCTTTTGCTACTCCCATCCCACCCAATGTTGTAAAACTTCCCGAAGAAATAGTAGTGGAGTCTGTAGTAGTATTTATTGTTAAATTTGAATTAATGACAACAGAAGTAGCATTTGCAGTAATACTTTGCCCATTAATGTTTAATTCATTGGATAAAAATACATCTTTGTATCTTAGTGATGTATTTCCTAGATTATATATACCAGAAGTTCCTGGATTTAGATTAGATATTACATATCGTTGTACTGCAATGTTACTGACATTGGCATTTCCGCTTTCTGCATCAAGCGTAATATTACCTGTTGTTATACCGGTTTTTACATTGAAATATCGATTTGTCATTGTCTAATGTTCTCTGATATTAGTCTTTGACATAGGTTCCCACGAAATTAACGAACGTGCTTGATCTTCCTGCATAATTTGCTGCCCATAAGCATACATTACCAGAATATACATTACTAGACAATGATATTATATCCTGATCAGTTGTGCTAATTGCACCATAAACAGTGACAAAACTATTTGATCCATCGTGTATTAGAAGAACTTCTACTGATTCGTAACCCGTATTATCCCCAGCCTTTATGACGTATTTAGCCGTTCTATATGTTGCGGGTAAAAAACTATCGATTAAAGTTGACGTGCCTACCGCCACATTTGTAGCTGTACTTTCTATTTTGGGTGTGACTAATGCGTTAGCCGTTATTCTATCGGAAGATGAATTCTGAGTAAGTATTAAATTACCACTAATAGTAAGATTACCGGTAACTACTGAATTTACTGCATCTAATACTACATTTCCTGTACCATCTGGTTGTAATACAATGTTGGCATTCGTGTTTAAACTAGAAACAACGTTATTTACAATACGCAAGTTACCAATATTTGCAGTTTCAAGTACAGCAGCCTCTGTTGAGACCATACCAATTGCGCCAATATATCGACCACCTGATACAAAAATTCTATTTGTTGTATTTGGAGATGCGATTGCTGAGGGGATATTGGTACCAATAAAATTTAATACACCTGCTTGATAATCAAAGTACCATTCATCATTATTACCTGAACCGGCAGCAAAAATCTTTGTGCCAGTTGATTGAGGTGTAGTTGATCCTGCAGTATCAATATATACTTGAACTTGATATGTTGATCCGAATTCAACCGGGACCCAATCAGTTAATCCAGTTTTCCATGTTCTATTATCTGAAGCGGTTGTATCTTCTGTGGTTTGCACAGTTGCAGACCAACTACCAACACCATCTTTATACACACCCACAATAACTGTTGTAGCAGATGGTAGTAACGCAGGAATAGAACCTGCCAATTGCCAAATCTTATCACCACGAATAAGTAAAGGACTGGCAATTGCTTCTTCGTATGCCTTCTTATTGGTGTCAGTGTCGGTTTTGGCTACGCCATATCCTACTTTTTTCCATAAGTAGTCAACTTTTTGTGTATCAGATATAGCCATTATGCAAAACTCCATGAAGTTACAGTATCACCTGAATTAAGTGCTATACTGAATAAAATTTGATTTCCGAATGAATTTGTTGAACTTGCAGTACCAAATGATATAGTGTAAGTTTGTGCTGATATTGCAGTTCCATACGGAACTACTGTACCAATTGCACATCCATTCGTACCATTACCCCCGTTAGCTGGGCGGCCACTGCTTCCGTCATTATAGCCAGGAACACCCGATCCGTTATATGGAAGATTTGCATCAAGCCAGCCATTTAGCGAACTTGCCGTATCAATTGCAGTACCGGGTAAAGCAAAATACAAACCACGAATTGTACCGCTGATTGTTACTGTAATACTACTTCTTGCTGTTCTAGTAAAAGCACCAAAGAAAAACTGTGCTCCACTACGACCAGTTGCTAGATCAGGTCCTGTTGGTAAATAACCAGTTGACAAATCTGTTGCAAAGTGTTTTAATGCATTCCAGCGAACAACTGCACTATCTGTTCCTGCTATAGTTTGAGCACCGGTCCATGGACTATTATAATAATTTGTAGAAGAACTATATACTCTTGTTGCACCTGTACCAGCAATTACAATACGTTTTGCAACTGCACTTGTTCCACCAACGGTACAAGCAATACTGTCTTCAACAAATCCACTTGGTGTAGATGTAAACACTTGAATTTTCTTACTGAATGTTGATGCAGTTCCTGTGCCGTTTACATTGGTTGCCTTGAATTGAATCTCTTGTACCGATACTACACTTGACGCAGTAAGTGCAACACTTTGCGAACCAATCGTTGCTTTATTTGAACTGTCTTTGCCTGTATCAGCATTTGGATGATTACCAGTTAAGAATGCACTTGGTGCACTTGTATTCAATTGTGCATAAGTTTTTGTTTGTGTTGCAACTACTGCACCTGTTGTTGATTCATAGTTTGTACCAGCCTGAATTGTAAATGGTGTTGCAGTATTGTATGGACCTAAATAAGTCTGACCAATCCAATCATAAATTTTACCAGTTGTTAATGTTAGTGTTGGACTACCTGTATTGTAGTAGGGAACACCTGAAATATAACGATATGTTCCTGCAGTGCCTTCAGTTAACGTAGCACTACTTAAATCTACTGTTGGGGCAGATACTACATCGTCTTTAACAAATTCTACAACGTTTGTATTTCCACCTGTACTATGACGTAATTGTAAACTGTTTACACCCGGACTAACTGCACTTGCTGCCTTAGCAACACGGGCTTTTAATCCACTGAATAAGCTAGGACTATAAATTGATGATGCAAATGTTGTAGTGATACCTGCACTAGTTAATAAATTATAATCACTTTCACTATCAATCACCAATGACATATTTGTACCAGAGTCATCACCTGCTGATAAAGTGATACTACCATTATCATTATCATTGACATATGCACTTATTACACCTGATGATGCAGGATAAGCAAATGAAGTCATTGCTACTGTATTAATTGTACCAGAAGTTAATATAGTTCTATTAACCAATGTTCCTGCAGTATACACCACTGATGTTGCTCTGTTGTTGGCGAATCCTGCAACAAGATACGGAGCTGTGCCTACACTTGAACTGAATGTAACTGTTTTTGTACTTAGATTTGCAGGAGCAGCAATATTTCCAACCACATCATATATTTTTATTGTAGATGTTGTAGAATTATTGACTCCGGCAGATACAAACGGTGGGTTTGTAGAGTGCGATGTTAATGTCAATGTAATTGTTTTTGTGCCTGTTCCAGAGTTTTGAGTAGATCCATACGTATGACTCTTACGACCACCGCCGAACCCGCCGTTAACGCTATCACTACTGATAGTATCTGTATTACCATCACCCCAATTAATTGTATAAGTAACTGCAGCCATACTAGTATTAGTTGTAGTATTTTCTAAATAGAAGGTTTCACCTTCACTTACATATAGAGTAATACCTGATAATACAGTACCACCTGTTGTACCTCTATATAAGCCAAAGCCCATTACTGGATTTGCAGTATAGATAGCAATATAATCAGTGAGAGTTGTGCTAGCACTGCTACCAGTACCTGAACCACCGTTGTTATATGCAGTAACAGTTACATCATATGGGCTATCAGTATTAGTATTATATTGATGAGATGGAATAGGAGATAAAGTTGTTAATCCTGTTGTGTTTGAAGTACCATCACCCCAATTAATATCCCAGCGATTTGGACTACCGTATGTTGCTACAGGTGTACTAGATATAGTCAAGCCTACATATGTTCCAACACCAGCCGCTACCACGTTTGCAGTAAATACCGGAGCTTTTACGTATGTGAGATTTCTAACATTTTCCATTACTTCATTTAAATCGTCAATAGCGTCAGTTACTTTGGTGTTAGATGTCCAATTTGTTACTGTTCCCGGACTAACTAAATTACCAGGAGAAGCATCAACTGCTGTTGTAGGATATCCTAATGGAATTGCATTTCCAACACTACCTGATATTGAACTTGCAGATAGAGTTCCGTTGATATTAAGATTACCTAATCTTACATTTCCAAATTCATTAAACGTTACTACATTGTCAGCAACTGATACATTGCTACCAAATGAAAATTCACTATTACTATTATCCCAGCCTATAAACGCATCAATGGCCTGACCATCATAGTAATGTAATACATGACCTCTGTCTTTGTTGTCATCAACTGTTATTATATTACCGTCTCTGTCGCCGCCAATGTCTACTAATGGATCAGTGATATATGTAGTAGTAGTTTCAATATATGAAACGGTCCCGAGAACAGTTAGGTTACCGGCAATATTTGCATCACCTGAAACTGTTAAATTGGCAGCAGATACGTTACCAATGCTGTCAATAATGTCTACGACATTATCGTCACCAACTGAGTAACCTGCAATAGAATTGAATTTTTTAAGAGTAGCTGTCATTTAAGTTCTCGTTAGATAGTTTTATATTGTGTAGTCCACAAGATAGGATTAGTACTTGAAGGAGTTACAAGAAGTTGCACCTTACCACCGCTATAGTTTGCACTAAGTCTACCGACCCAACCTCCAATATTTACAGTACCGTATACATCATATGAGATATTAGCTCCATCATGTACACATGCAACAGTAGCAATACTGTATTTGAATGCAGTGGTGTCTTCACCTTTGACAAAGAATTCAACTCCACGATATGATGCGGCATCTACTTCAGCAATAATTTGACCAACGGTCGTTGCAGTTGTTGTGATTGTACTAGATCGGATTGATGAGTTACCAATTTTAACTGTTGTTGGACTAATTTGACCAACAGTAATGTCACCTAAATGTACATACCCAGAAACATTAAGATTACCGACAAGATTAGCACCCGAGTTGTGTACCGTGAATGTTGTTACTCCACTAACAGTAGATACAATGTTACCATTGTTGTACGCATAAACGTTACTAGTACCGTTGGATAATATACCTTTATTAATAGCAGTAAAACTTAGTGTTCCTGCACCGTCTGTGTTCAATACTAAAACTTCACCTGAACTCGGAACAGTAGGATTATCTGCTAATGGGTATTGTAGTCCGCCTGCATATAAATTACTTGCTCTAATTTTATCAATGTTTGCAAAATTCGAAACGCTAATATTAGCTAAACCTGACATATCAGTAATATTTGGTTGACTAGATGTTTCTATTCTACCGTATATATTTGCACTAATTAAATTACCTAAATGCAAATTAGCATATGTGCCTGTTGCAACTTCATTAGTTAACGTTGCACCAGAAAGAATTTCAAATTCTCTATTAGCAGTTGACCAACCAAAGAATTGATTTGATGCGGCACTGCTATAATAATTACGTAATAATAAACCCCTATCACCAGTAACAGTGCCTGCTAGATCATTAGCATTTCCTGAACCACCCAATGAAATTACTGGATCAGTCGAGTCAATATTTGTTACATTAATATAAGTAGTTGTTCCGTTGACTGTTAGGTTACCAGTAATATCTAAATTACCACCAACGCTAGTATCTAATCCAACAGTTAAACTACCAGAGACATTTGCATTTTTTCTAGCCGCTGTTGTTCCAACTATTAAGTTTCCACCAACGTTAGCTATGCCACCTACATTGATATTTCCACCAATACCAACACCACCTGTTACTACAAAAGCACCAGTATTAACATCAGTTGAAGTTGTAGTATTTGATACTTTACTATTTCCCCAAACTAATAAAGTTGCGGGAGTAGCGACATTTCCAATAATAACGTTACCATAAGTCTGTACATTACCGGCAACAAGATTACCAGTAACAATTTGATCTGTTGTGGTAACTGATCCGGTACCGGTAGATGAAATTGTAGCAGTGCCTAATCTAATACTATATCCAGATAACCACAAGTCTTTCCAAGGATGAGTTTCAGAACCCAAATCATAACCTATATGATTTGCCCCATCACCGGCGATAGATGGAATCAAATTTGACGTAACATAATTTCTTACATTCAAATTACCTATATCTAATGCACCAACAATATTTGCATTACCACCAACATATGCATCACCTGAAATATTTGCATTAGTTTTTGCAGTAGAGTTACCAATTAAGATATTACCGTATATTTGTGTGTTTGCGGAAATTGATACATTACCACCAAATACAGAATCACCTCGTACATTAGCAGTCTCTACTACATAAAGAGTTTTACTTTTAACTTCTCCTGAAGTAACCGCAATATTACCTGAGCCAACTAAATTTCCCGCAGTATCAAATGATAGTGTACTACCGTTTGTAGCATCAAAGTAGAAGCCACCTAAATTAGCAATCAATGTCGAATGGTTTGCACCATCGTCATATTTCAACTCAACCTTACCACCTGCGCCAGGAGCATTAATGCTGACTATATTTGTAGATGTACCAACAATATATCCACCAGTACTGAATACAACATTAGAAAGATTAGTAACATTTCCTACACTAACATTACCACCAAATGTGACTAGATTACTAGTTTTATTGTATGTAATACCATTAGCACCAGCAATTGCATTACCGTCATTGAATAATACTGTTGTATCTAACCCTTGATTTGCAAGTGACGTTGAGAAAATAGTACCATATATATTACCATATATATTGCTTGTTACATTTCCTGCAACATCAAGGTTGCCAATAATATTTGCACCTGCAGAAAGATTAAGATGTCCTGCTTGTAAATTTGCATTACCAGAAGCATAGTTGAATACCCATGCATTGGCTGCTTCTGTCCATAATAATGATGTACTAGATCCTGTACCACGATCAATTTGAAAACCTGATGTTCCTGAACTTACGCTTGACCCAGATTCACCTTTGTTTAGAATAACAATATTATCTTCAATTGTTGTGTTTGTTGTTTCTAAACTTGTTAATGATCCTTGAACTGTTAGATTACCACCAATAGTAGCATCACCACTAGTGTAAAAGTTATTAGCCTTTAGTTTATCTTCTGCAAAATCATAATAAAGATTCGCAGTATCTTGTAATCGATGAGAGTTATTAGAAAGAACTAGTCTAGTGTCTGTTAAATTGTTTGCATAAATATTTGCACCAACAATGTTACCGGAGACACTTACGTTTGATGTTAAAAATTGTCCATTAGCAGGATAAAAAGCTAAGTTTACATTTGAACTAAAATTATTACCAACATTATATTGAATTTCATAGTTAGCACCGGCTGCTTCTTGTAAGTCCCATGCAATACCGTTTGCATATAGTAGATGGTCTGTTCTAAGATTACCAGTAAGTATTGTATTACCAACGATAAGATTACCATTACCTGCAGCTATTGTACCAATAGTAACATTTGATGTTAGTCTAGCATTACCGGTCGTTATATCACCGTTTGCTAATATGACACTCGTTGGGAGTTCACCTACTGAGAAACCACCAACTGAGTTAAATGTGCGAATAGCCATGTCTTTTTATCCTTATTAATCTTTAAATTTTGTAATCAAAATTTTATATTCTGTCAAATCTGCTGTCATCGGAGATGCAGTTAATACTACATTACCGGCTCCGCCACCTGCTTCAAAACTAACTCTAAAATCAGCTACTCCAGGACTTGTTATTGGTAAATCTACTGTACCAAATTCAGAATATTCTACTGTACTTCCTAAGATTGCTGCGTTTAAATCACTTACTTGTCTATAATTTAATGAAGTATTGGTTGCAATGATCGTGTAGTTAATTGCTGAAATACTACTAGCATATGATCTATGCAATACTTGATATGCCGATGCACTACTAGTAGTAGAAATTTGTGATGAAATTTCATAGAATTGGTTTGGAGGTAACCCTAATGTGAAAGTTGAGGCTGCTAGATCGCTTTCTACTGTTACTGATTTTGCAACTTTATCATATAAAACTCCTTCAGCACTAACAGCAATTTGACCGTCATTGAATAATAATGCTCCCTGAGAACCTGAAATTGTAATGTTACCTGAAACATTACCGGTAATATTACCATTGATGTTTGTTGCACTGATATCACCTGATACTGCTAAATTACCTGACAAACTAACATTACCAAATCTTGCTCTATCTGCTGTAATATACCCATTGGCAGCTACAACTTGGATAGGTGGAATTCCTACTGTGTAACCATAGGGTGCATTAAAAGGTTCTGACATATTTCTCCCAAATATTGTTATATACTTTATTTATCAGTTTTGGGAAATAGTATATGTGAGCATATACCAAAAAAAAAGAGCACCTAAGTGCTCTTTTACTTTTAATCAAATTACTGATTAGTTTGTGAACGTTGCTGTAGCAGTAGTTGTTCCGCCTGTAGCTGTATCTAATGTTCCTGTTGTCCAAGCCTCTGTTGGATAGCAAGCAAAAGCGATTGTATCTGTACTTGTATCAGTTACTTCGTACATATAGATAACTGCTTTTGTTTGAATAGCGTTAATACAATCTGCTAAAACAGTTCCATCAGTTGCTACACTAGCTAATGCAATAGTGAAGAAGTCTAATTTTGGACCTTGTGGTTGAACTGTTGCTGCCGAAGTTACAGCATTAACTCCACCAACTGTATAGTCTGGTGTGTCAAAGTTTGCTACTGGTTTATAGTCACCATGGACTCTAGTTACGAATGGCATAATAAATTTCCTTTAAATTTTTGCACTTCATATAGAGAGTGCATACTATTATTTATGCCACTGCAACAAAAAAGGGCACCTAAGTGCCCTTTTTTGACCTTCCCATCCCTGGGTTAGTATTCCAATATTATTGGAATGATAGAGTTGCAGAGTTGATATCGATTTCACCAACGTAGTCAGCCGCATTACCGAAAGATGATGCAGTGTTTGTCAATTCGATGTAACCATAACGTGTCATAAATGATACGACTGGTTCGAATGTTGATGGATCTAAAACAACACCAGATGACATCAATGGGATGTATGGGCAATAGAAAGCTGCCGCATCTGTTTCGCTTGTACCTTTGTAACCAACTAGAACAGCTTGTCCGTCACTAGCATAGCTGTTAACGAATACACGCATAGCACCATTCAATGTACCAACAAACTTAGTGTTTGTAGGAGCTTCGAATGTACCTTCTGTTGTACGTGCAAATGCACTTGTAGTAGCTGATTGTAGAACTGTCAATGCTGCTGGAGAAACAACTGCCCAGTTACCAGCACCACGACGAGTGCGTTGAGCAATCTTGTTAGCAACACGATTGATAAGAACTGCCAATGCGGCATGTTCGTCACCAACGAATGTAGCTGTACCAGACACTGTAGCTTGGTTGTAAGTTTCTTCTGTAGTAGCCAATGTAGCTAGACTCAATAGAATCTCTTGGTCAATTTCAGCAGTAATTTCTTGTGCTAAAGCTGCCATGATTTCTGCTTCAACGTCAATACCATGTTGAGACTGAGCATCTTGTGCTGCCTCAAATGTCCAACGTGCTTGCAATTTACGTGACTTAGCTTCAACAGCTTGACGTAGAATTTGCACAGAAATCTGACGACCGCCTTGACCTTCCATACGTGCTGTAGGAGCACCTGTGTAGTTAGACTGAGCGCCTGCGCCTGTACCTGCAGAGTATGCCTGAGCAATTTTGAATGGGCTTAGAGCTTCTTCACCTGCTTGAACATCAGTATTAGCACCGCTTGTGTCATTCAATGATTCTGCGTAACGAACACGTAGAGTATGAATCTGACCAACTGGTCCTGTCATTGGCTGAACACCAACCAACTCGTTAGCAATAACTGTTGGCATGACACGACGGATAACTGGTAGAATCACACGGTTTAATGTTGCGATGTTACCTGAACCTGTTGCACCAGTAGATGCTGATTCAGATAGTAATGATTTGCGAGTATTTTCTAAAATAACTTGCATTGTTGAGCGGCGATTACCTTTAAGACCTTCAAGTAGGGCTTCTTTAGTCTCATCCCAACGACTTTCTAATAGAACTTGTGACATTTTTATATTCTCCTAAATTTATGTCTTTTATTTAAATCCCCGCCAAACGTCTTAAATCGATTACGTTATCACGCGGTTCGACTTCAGGTTTTTGTATGACAGATTTATTACCAGTAACTTCTTTAACACCTTCTGAAAGCATAGACTTTTTAGTTTCTTTTCTTTCATTGATGTTGTTAAGTACTGCTGGTAGATACTTTTCGAATGCGCCTTGTAGACGAGGTGTCTGGACGCTCTCTAGTAAATCACGCATTATAGTTGCTTTTTCCTCATTTAGAGGTGATAGCAATTCATCCATAGTTTTTTGACGACTAGTAGATTCTTTGATAATACGAACTTCACGTTCTTTTGACTCAATCAACTTCTTAGCGTTGGTGAGTGTTTTAATGGATTCAGCTAATTGTTCATCTTTATACATTAGTTGGTTGTACAACTTACGTGTCTCAGCTTTTTCCTGTAGATAGGTCGTGCTAAATTCACTTGCGAAAGATTCAAAAATCTTACGACCAAAATCGTTTTCACGTGCGGTCTTAATATCTTCTCTCAATTGGCCTAATTCACCCTTTAGATGTTTGCTTACAGATTCATTCATTCTCTTAGCACTTACTGTCACAAATTGTGATTTCAATGTTTCAAGTTGTTTACGACCTTCTGCAACTAACTTAACCTTTGCTTCAACTACTGCTTGTTTGTCTTGTGCAAATTCTTTAATTTCACGGGCAAGAGCATGAACAATAAATTGTTCTAGCTTTTGTTGACTTTCCATTTGTAGTTTACGCTCATTACGTAGTTCTTTAATTTCTTCGGATAGTTTAGTAACCATGAAATTATTGAACTTGGCTGCATTTTCATGTAGCTTGCGTTTAGCGTTAACGCGGTCTTCGTTCATTGCTTGTCTTTCTAGTTGAAATTCTTCAATTTCTTCTGATAGACCATCTGTAATCATTTTATCTAGGGCTTCGACCATTACGTTCTTATCGTGTTCATAACGTTGTGCGAATTCTTCTCTTAATTCTGCACGTACTTGCTCTTTGGCTTCGTTCAATTTTGATTCCCATGCCTCGTTTATAGCGATGCTGGTTTCTTCGTTGATGATTCCAGTTTCAAGTAATGGTTTAATAATTTCCAAATTCATTGGATTTCCCCTTTATTTGATTTTGAGATCATTGATGAGGCGCATTACTTCCTCTTTCAAGTATCTCTGTACCTTCTTGTCGCCCTGTGCATCTTTAGCAATATCTAACATTCTATGACCATTCTTCATATTATGAAGACCTTCATAAATTGCTTTGGGATACGCATTTGGTGCGCTTGGTTGTGCGACAATATCGACAGTGACTATTTCAAAGTCACTAACATGGCCATTAGCATCATTAACGTTGCCGCTACCTCTGCTACTTACGCCTAGTTTAACACCACTCTCCAACATAGTAGACACTAACTGTCCCATTGGAGTTGGTAGAATCTTTAATTTGCCAAATCCATTTGCACCATCCATCCACATAGAACTAATCATATGTGATACACGGTCTAAATTGATTTTCAAATCGTCTGGGTGATCTACTTCACCTAATACTGAATACCCTTCAGATATTTGTTTGTTTAAAGTTTCTACAGCAGTTTCAATTTCAGAAACAGGATACACACGCTCGTTAGCGTTGCGTACCCCACCCTGAATGAAAATCCCCTTCATATAAAGGGACTTCAAACTACCTTCACCGGTACTTTCTACAACCATGCTAGCACGGTCAAAAGTTAGGTGTTCTTTAAGATACAAAGCCATTATCTTAGGTATTCTTATCTAACTGTTCTTCTTGTAGTCTTTTTAGACTCACCAACGATAGACGTTTTGTTTATACCGTCATCACCGTGTTTTGGTTTAGCAACTGCTTCGCCCTTTTCATTAGGACCTTTGCTTTGACCTGGAGCATTTTTATATGTTCCTGGGATCTCTTTTGGAGTTGGGTTTAACAATCCACCTTGTGTGCCACCTTTAGTGCTCTCACCTGATGAGAAGTTAACAGCTTTTGCACCGTTACTTGGAACTTTTGGTCCGCCACTTACTGTACTTCTTGTAAATGCACCGTTGTCACCATGAACTGGCTTTTTAACAGCGATTAAATTAGTAGCTTCCATCATTGCTTCTTCATCGTCAGAGCCTTCGTCATCTCCGCCGAATGGATTGCCTTCTTCAGAGCCTTCTTCATCTCCACCAAAGTCTTCTTCGCCTTCTTCAGCGCCCATTAGTTCTTCAAATTCAGCCATTAGTTCGTCTAGTTTGTCTTCTAGTTCAACTACGCGGTCTTCTAAATCACCTTCTGGCATTTCGCCATCATCTTCAGCATCAACATCAATGTCAGCAAATTCATCATCGCCTTCAACATCATCTTCTTCATTCATGCCTTGTTCTTCCATGTCGATTTCGTCTAGCATACCGCCGACTTGATTACCCATGTGACCATGCATGCCTTCTTCTAATTCATCTTCATCCATCATTGATTCATAAATTTCGCGGCTTTTTTCAACTACGATATCATGAAACAATGCTTTAGCTTGGTCTTCGTTTTCATTGATAATCAAATCAATAAGTTGTTCAAATTTTCTATTATCCATTGTTGGTCTCCTATAGATTAATGGCTGTGTTATATACTTAGTGCATATCAAAAAAAATAGCACAATAAAGTGCTATTTTTTACGTTTTTCTTAATTTTATGTCAATATCATTACATTGCCGGTGCACCTTCTGCTGGTGCTGGTTGATATTGTTTACGAATCTTCTTTAAGTTTTGAGACTTTTCATAATTACGCACATCATTCATTTTACGTAATTTACGAATTTGCCGTAGTGTTAATTTACTTTTACGGGTTTGTTTCCACTTAGGTCTACTGCTATCTTTTTCAGCATCTTGGTACCCTTGAACGGGTGCATCAAACATTTCCATTAATCTCATGTTAATATTTATCTTTTTACATCGGAGGAGCCGGAGCTACTGCACCTGCCATGCCTGCTGGAGGTGCTACAGGTGGTCCGCCCGCCATTTGATCTGGAGGCATACCTTCAGCATTTGGATCTGGAATCTCATCCATAACCTCTGTATCGGCTTCTAAGTCTCCTGTACTAATACCAATACTACGTAAGTCACTACCTTTAGCATCATTATCCTCAGGAGCTTCACGTTCTTCAAACCATAGACGCTGATTTTCTTCAATTTCTTCTTCAGTCAATCCTAAGAATCGTGTCATAGCAAATCGTTTAGCAATATAAGGGAAAGCTTCCATTGTTTGAAACACTGTTACCCGTGTTGTATCTAACTCACTTTGACGATAAGCGGCAAAGTTTTGTGGGGCATTGAACTTGATATCAAACAAACTTGAATCAATATTAAATCCTCTCCAGCGCATGAACAGTTTGAATTCATCATTTAACTTCTGACTAATATACTTCTGTAAACGTTCACAATATTGATTGAAACGAAACTCTTGAATCATAGCAGTTCCAACTCTACCATCTGCCAATGGGGTAGGACTATCTTCTGGACCTTGAGGTAGATAAGAACTTGGAACACGTAGACCCCGTGCTAATCTATTGTTGAAATAACGCAAGTCATCAATCTGACCTAAATTATCACCACCTGGTAATGTGGTTACATCACTGCCACGACCGTCTGCCGTGACCGGAAAAAAGTAGTCTTCGTTCATTGATAATGGATTATATGTTGCATCCATTATACTTTGCCCACCGCTTGCACTTGGGATTCTGCGTTGATGAATCTCATTTTTAATACGGTCAACAAATGCCATAGCCATGTGACTTGGCATATTACCAACGTCAATTTTAAAAACTCTACGCTCCGGCGCACGTTGTACACGATATATAAGAATAGCATCTTCAAGCAATTCTTTTTGCTTATATACTTTAAAAATGTTTTCTAAGATACTCTGTCCAAAAGGCCAATAACGGTCTAGACCTTCAGTTAAACTCAAATGAACTACATGTTTAGCGTCAATGGCTGCTTCATTCATGCCCATTGTAAAACGACTTCCGCCTCCGCCTCCGCCGTTTGGTACACTGTAATTAGAAGCACCCTGAAAGCCACCGGGGCCTTGAGGTGTCATAAAGTCTGTTGTTGTTTTTTCAGCAATACTTAGATTCTGTAAGTTAACGTTGATGTCTTTGATGACGTATTGTTCTGGTGCTTTGCCTTCACTTTCGTTAACAATGACTTTAGTTACTTTAGTCATGTCAACCCAGTATAGCTTAAAGTTTTCCGGGTCACGTACAAAAACCTGATCCCCGTACTTGATAGTATTACGGAAGATTTTGAATGTTCTTGTATCAAACTCATTGAGTTTACACCATTGTTGTAGTTGTTTTTTAATTAATTCTACTTCATGGGGAGTTGGATCTTCTGAGAATTCTATCTCAAAAGGTGTATTGTTCTGATCGTTTTTCTGAGTACTGAACTCAGCAATAATGTCTAAACATGCATTGATTTCAGCATCTACGTCCATCATTTCATATTGATTGTAACGTTCAACCCGATTTGGGTGTCCAGTGTATACTTCTGGTAAGCGACTTCCGTAATTTTTATAACCAAAGTCTGTGTTATTGTAACCACCTGACGGAGCTACTTGACTGTTCCAGGCACCGCGATTACTGTTTGCACCTGAGATAGGACTGACTGAACCAGAATGATTTGGGGCTTGGAAACGCTTTTTATATGACATAGTGATATATTTATCATTAAGACCGTGTATAGGTTAATATTTCATCGTGTATGTTCTTAGTTTGGTTTGAAATTGATATTAGAGTGTCAAATTTATCAGACAATAATGATATCATGTTCATTACTACATCATTACTTCCACTAGCAATTGCCGGAGTTGGTGCAGTTTTGTTCAATCCCATTTGATCCATTAACTCTTGTTTGTAGTCATCTACACTTGACTTTTTCACATCCTCAAGTAAGGCATGCATTTGTTTTTCATTCCAAACGCTTTCTTTTTTACCATGTAACATTACCGGGAAGCCATCTTCCGGCCCACTAAATAACCCACCTTGTCTAGCTACTTCTAAGTGGAAATGTTTTCCACGGCTTCTATCGTCTGCCTCATTAAAATATTCGTCTCGTACCTCAGATGCACCAAACCCTTTGAACATTTCTTTATACGTTGCGGCTTCTTCTGCATTTGCAGGTGCTTTGTCTGGATTAAAAACAAAATCAAGTGCTTTTCCTTCCGTATGTTTTGAAGGTCTAATTTTACCTGTTTTTGGATCAATGTTTTTATTTTTATGAAAATCATCATTCATTGCTGTGAAAAATCCAAATTGTTTTATTTGGTCAGCTAATGCTAGTAATGCCCCTGTAGGTTTTCCACCGGCGTTATTTTCTTCTTTATTTTTAAATTTAAGACTATCAAAAACTTTTTGTTTTTTATCATCGTTTGCATCATATTCAGCACCTGTATCTGCAATACCTTTTTGTGCAATCTTTCTGTCAGCTTGTACGCCAATATTTGCTTCTTGCCCAAGATTGTCAGTTTTCCAGTTTGTCGATTTTCCAGGATTTGACGCTGGGATACTACCAAACGGTGAACCTGATGCTACTTCTGCTTTACTTCTTGCAAGTTGGGCTTCTTTTGCTTTCAATTCTGCTTCAAGTTTTAACTGTTTTTCTTTAATTGCCGCATTTAATTTTTCTTCATCCACAACTCCATGCATATTGGATGCATTCTTTTTTTGTTCTTCTAGTAATTCTTTCTGTTCTTTTAAAATTATCTTTTCTTGTTCAAGTCTATTAATCAATGCTAGGTCTCTACCAACAGGTCCTGTTGTTGGATCTGCATTTTTTTTAATTCGGTTAATCTCGGCGTTAGCATTAGCTTCTTTATCTTTATTTTTTTGAATTTCATTTACTAAGTCTTGCTTATTGTGTATTGCTTTTAATGAATCCAGTTGAGATTGTATTATAGCTTTTTCTTTTTCTTGCTGTTTTACATCCTCTTTCATGTCCTCTCTATCTTTAAATTGACTAGAAAATCCGCCTGCAGGCATATCTAAATTTAAGATTTTACCAAATGTATCTAATAGTCTAGCTATCATTTTACCAAACTGAAAGAGTAAACTATTCAATCCACTCAAACTAGATACAACACTATCACCTACCATATATAATGCTTTATCTTTACTAATTCTTAGAGCACGGTCCGCGGCATCTAGTAGTTGATTTTTTGTTAGTCTAGGAGAATATTGACGTAGAGAAGATGTAACATGTCCGGCAGCATCACCTAGTGATTTCATATCATATTTCATTGCACCTAATTGTACTTGTGTGCCACCAGTAAACGATTTTGCATCATCACCCATAACTTTGATTGTCTGGCCGTGAATTCTTCCGGTTTCTAATATACCATCGTTTAATTTATGCAATCCTTGATCTACACTAAGCCCGCCCTTTTTAACACCTAGAATTACACCCTCAAGTGCAGGCATGAATTCTCCGCGTGAGGCTTGCTGGAATTGTGCGCCTGCGGCATCTACTGCTTGTCCGCCATTGACCGCAAGAGAGACCATGCCCGCAAATGCTTCCTGTCCATATCTATCTAAGCCAACCCCCATAAACTCCATAGCAGATTTTGCTCTATCACCGCCATCTTTAGCATCTTCTATTTCGAGTTCTCTAAGTTTTACCGCCCAATTATAATTTGCAAGTTGCTGTTCAACATTCTTGGCTGCGGCATCTCGACTCAACCCAGTGAGTTCTTGTAACTCTCTTAAAGTTACCATGTACTTTTCAGAACCGGATTGTATAGACTGTGTAGTTGCTGTCTGACTTAAACCCAAAGTAGATTGAATTTTCATATATCCAGCAACTGATTCTCGCATTGCCTGAACTGAATATCCTAATTTTGACATTCTTAGTTCAGTTTCATTGTTTACACCAATCATTCCTTCAACGGCAGAAACATATTTCTTTAATCCAAAACTAACGCCACCACCAAATGAAGTAAGACTAGGATTTACCCTATCTAATACTTTTCTAAAATCATCTGCTTGTTCTGAAGTAAGACCAATTCTATTTAAATTAGTAATCACCGATTCAAAACTACCAGAAAGATCTCCTGCATCTGCAAAATCTCTATATGCCCTCATTAAGGCATCATTTTGTTTGAGACTCGCGGCTGCTACATCTCCAAATATTTTTATCAACCCGCCGGCAGCTATACCAAGAATACCAAAATTCTTTCCAACTTCCCAAGCAGCATTACCGGCAGCACTTACTGCACCGGCATATTTCCCTGTACCCTCAGTAGCTGAGAACATTGCCTTAGTGTAATCAATTGCCGCTCCCCTGATCTGCTGGGCGGCGTTATTGAATGAAGATTGGATTTCATTGGCAGCTTGACGTTGGGCATCAGCATAATCTCCTACCCCTCGCTGGCCGTGTTGGAATGAGTTGGATAGCTGTGCAAATGATTGCATCAACTGTTGAACTTCTTGCTGATTTAAATCTGCCATATATTTTAAGTTATAAATACTTTCGGTACTAATTG
>Ga0209230_10000044_pt1 | contig 45211 bp, 49 predicted proteins | sample LakOntMetagenome_FD_187467 | JGI IMG/M metagenome (GOLD analysis project Ga0209230, IMG submission 187467) | Freshwater and sediment microbial communities from Lake Ontario - Sta 18 epilimnion Metagenome (SPAdes) (version 2) | ecosystem: Environmental > Aquatic > Freshwater > Lentic | place... | reverse complement strand
CACTGGCTAATACTCGTGCCGACGAATTTGGTGGAGATTTTGAGGGAAGAACAAGATTCTTAGTTGAAGTTGCGCAGGCAATCCGCCAAGCAATCCCAGGGGGCACACCACTTTTTGTCAGAATCTCTGCCACTGATTGGGTCGATGATGGCTGGAACGTGATTGACTCGATAGAGCTTTCAAAAATTCTAAAAGTTGTTGGCGTTGACCTCATTGATGTTTCTACAGGTGGAAATCTTCATAATGCGCCAATCAAAGCAACGCCAGGATTCCAAGTTCCATTTGCCGCTGCAATTCGCAACGAAGCAGGGATTCCGACTTCTGCAGTTGGACTTATTACCGAACCAGAACAAGCTCAGTACATCATTGAAACCGGTGAGGCAGATGCTGTATTTCTCGCCCGTGCGATGCTGCGCAATCCACGATGGGCGTTATCTGCATCAGAGAAGCTTGGTGTGAAAATTGATTGGCCAGCCCCACTCGATCGCGGTCGAACCCTCAATTAAATATATTTACCAACTATCCATTGCAACATCCCACGAATCACGTGGGAGATCGTGTTCCATCCGTTCAAAGTTATAGACAACAGCATGCTTCCAGGCACGAAGCTCTGGCAAAGCGCGATCATAGAAGCCGCCACCTTGTCCCAAGCGATAACCATCGGGATCCACTGCTAGTGCCGGAACAAGTACCAGGTCGATGAGATCGAGTTCAGAAAAGATTTCTCCCACTGGTTCTTGAAACTTTCCATTCACATTCAAATTCTCGGACGTTCCATCCCAGCGCACCCAATTGATAACTTCTTCATTGATGCGAGGCAGAAGAAGTGTTTTACCAGCAGCAATAATTGCTTGATTGAGTTCTTGAGTGTCAGGTTCGGTACCAATCGAGAAATAAGAGGCAATCACCGAAGCTTTAGAAATCTCTGGGAGTTCTAAGAGGTGCAAGAGATTGTGTTCTACATAACGTTCTTCACGTTGTGCGCGCAGGCGACGGCGCAAATTTGCTTTCATATCTGCGCGACTAGTAGCCATTGAAATCCCCTAGAAATAAGCCTTCAACAAGTAAGGTTACTGTCTATGTCCGAGAGTGTGCGTGTTGATGAGGTACTTACCTCGCTCTTAAATCTCTGCACCCCGCTCGAACCTTTCGATATGCCACTTCTTGATGCACACGGTGCGACCTTGGCGGAAGATATTTACGCGGGCGAACGACTAGTGATGAAATCAGGAAGCCGCATACGCTCGACTCAAATCGGCCTTGCTGCATCAATCGGGCTCGATCACCTTCCTACCCGGCCACATCCTCGCGTAGTCGTAATCTCGGCCGGCCCAGATTTAGTCGAGCCAGGTATCAGCCTTAAGGGCGAGGAAGAGTACGAGACTAATTCTTGGTTGCTGACAACTGCTGTTCGAGAGACAGGTGCTGTTGCTTATCGCGTTCATTCGATTCCTGAAAATGAAGATCAGCTCAAGAATGCCATTGAAGATCAATTGGTTCGCGCAGATTTAATCATCATCTCTGGTGAACGCCACGACGATTCATTTGATTTGATTACCCGCACCCTGCAACAACTTGGAGATGTCACCGCGGTTGAAGTAGCAATTGATTCCAGCGGTCGCCACAACTTCGGAACTATCGGCCCGGATAAGGTTCCAGTAGTCACTTTGCCAGGCGATCCAATTGCTGCATACATTTCTTTCGAACTACTCGTTCGCCCCATGATTCGCACGATGCTCGGTGCAGCAACAATTCACCGTCCATCGGTCAAAGCACGTCTGGAAAAGGGTCTGACTTCTACTCATGGCGTTCGCTCTTATGTGCGCGGGGTTCTAAGTGAAGATGGAAAATCTGTGGCTCCACTGGGATCACAGGATGAACAGGCAACTTTGTCCGATGCCAATGCGCTGATTGCTGTTGCAGAGAGCGATGGCGATGTGGCGGCAGGGGCTGAAGTGACCGTTGTTGTTCTCGAACGCCGATATATCTAAATCTCGATTATGTGGCCAATAACTCTGCGCGGTGAGCAGATTGAGCTTCGCCCGCCACGCTTCTCAGATCGCAGACAATGGAACATTGTCCGCGCCGAAAACCGCGACTGGCTCGCACCGTGGGAGGCCACACTTCCGCAATCACCAATAGGTGCTCCAGCGAGTGAATTCATCACTAAGCGCCCCTCCTTCTATTCAATGGTTCGCGCCCTCCATAGCGAAGCACGTGCTGGCCGCTCATACTCATTTATGGTGTGGCAGGATAAAAACCTCATTGGTCAGATCACAATGGGTGGAGTCATATATGGAGCCCTCCGCGGAGCTCACATTGGCTATTGGATTGATAAGAATTACGCAGGCAAGGGTCTGACAACAGATGCGGTTAATACATTGACCCGCTTTGCCTTTGAAGGCCTCGCCCTTCATCGCATCGAAATCAATATCCGCCCAGAAAATGCAGCATCCATTCGAGTTGCCGAGAAGGCGGGATATACATTCGAAGGCGATCGCCCCGAATTTCTCCATATCGCAGGGGCTTGGCGAGACCATAAATCATTTGTAAAAGTGAATGATTTAGTGAAATAAACCGCTCGGAAATCCCAGAGGTTTTACGCTCATCCAACTAACCTTGGCTCATCATGGCGTCGGGAATTATCTATCTAGCAATAGTGGGCATGTGGGTTGCCTATTTTCTGCCACGCTGGATACATAACAAGAATGAATTCTCTGGCAAGCACGTTGAAAATTACAAAATTGCCCTCCGTGCAGTCGCTGGAATAACACCCGGCGCAAAAATCGGATCAGGTGTCATCTACACCGATGTTGATCGAGTAGCACGAGTAGCACAGGAACTTCTACGTCGCCGAATCATCTTTTCAATCATCACCATTACTTTTATCTCAACGTTAACAGGAGTCCTTATGAGCACTCTCGCAGTGACCTCGATTCTTCTTCCCGTAACAGGCTTAGCCATCTACATCGCGAGTGTGCGACGTCAGGCGAATGCAGAAGCCATTCAGCATCGCCGCATGGAGCAGATCCATCGCCGCACTGAAGGTGTCTCACATACAAACTTGCAGGAAGTGATTGCGCCAAAATCTTCAACTGAACATTGGATTCCATTTGCAGAGCGCGAACTCAAGGGCGTCACTATTTTGCCTAAGGGAACTGCAGCAGCTCGTGCAGAGTGGCAGCCAAATGAAGTTCCACTTCCTACATATGTGAATGCAGCAAAGGCAATTCAGCCAAAGCGCGTTATCGATTTAACAGAGCCAGGTAAATGGAGCGATGAGCAAGAAGCGCTTGAACGCGCAGCACTTGCTGCAGCAGCACCTTCACGCGATGAGATATTCGATCAGCAATTAGCTGAAGAGGCAGTTGAACGCCTACGCATTAACCGCGCTGCTAACCAATAGTCTTCCTCCGCACCGATATGAAGAAATTAAGTGTCTTCTTAACGGTGGCATTAGTTCTTCTCGGAACGGGTATCCAAGGTTCTTGGGCTGCGGCACCGAAAGCTGGTGGAAAATGTACAAAACTTGGTCAAGTTATATCTACCCCTGGAATTAAATACAAATGCATCTTTGTCGGTAAAAAATTAGTGTGGGACAAGGGCATACGAACGGCACCCGCACCTTCCAAAAATACAAATCCCTATCTCATCGAACCAGCCCCGATAAATTCTTTTAAAGATCTAAACTCTGGATATAGAGATATAAAGTATTGGGCATGGAAAAAATCTAGGAACGCGGTAGACGGGAAAGATACTTCCAATCTCGTAATAGAAACACTTGTTGGCCCATCATCAAAAGAATGCCCCGGAAAATCATCTGTCGCAGCAAACTCAATTCACAACTTATATGCAGGCGCTTCGTTGCCAAAAAGATTAATTCTAATTTATGCAGTTCAAGGTGACTCGTCTTGGGCGCAGTTGCAGATGGAGAAGATTTTAGGAACTTTACCGGTTACGAATCCATTGCAGAATCCGCACGGAATGAACGCTGAGCTTGATGCATTAGAGCTCCAACCAGATTGTTCGGACACAAGCCCAATGGTCCTTTCGGGCGCATCGCTGGCTCATGGGTACACACATACAATTCAAAAAGTTCAGTATCTCGGGTCTTCATTTAACTGGGGTACTTTTCCGAGATGGTTGGTTGAAGGCGGTGCAACATATTCCGAGAACTTCATCCAATATGGAAGCGATTACAAAACTTGGATAACGAATCCCACTTTTCACAATTGGGATTTAAAACAGTACGACTTGAACTTTTACCAAGACTTCTTTACTTACAAATTGCAAGAGAATAATAAATATTCATGGGCCCATACCGATCAATGGCCAAATCAACGTGTTTATGATGTTGGTTCTTACGCCTGCGAAGTATTAATCGCAGTTAAAGGTCCTGCTTCAATTATTCAATTGCATTCGGAATTCGCTAAAACTGGTGACTTCGAGAAGAGCTTTGAAATTGTTTATGGTTTACCTTGGAAAGAAGCTTTACCGCTCATCGCCAATGCGGTCTTCCAATCCACTACGTGGCTTGTTAACACACCAAGTGGTCTTAAGTAGATTTAAATCCAGCTAGCAAACCACATTCGCGCTTGCCATGCTTGGTAGGTAATGACATCTCCTATGTAGAGCGGCAAGAAGTAGAAGAAGTTAGCTGCAATCAGTGCAAAGACAGCAAAGAGAACAATCTGGGCAAAACGATAAGCACCATCACTCTTTCGTCGCTGAGAAGTTAAAAATAGTCGTGCGCAGTACACCAGGGCGAGGATAAGAAATGGCTCAAAGACAATCGAGTAGAAGTTAAAGACTGTTCGCTCTTGAAAGAAGAACCACGGTAAGTATCCAGCTGAAATTCCAACAATAATTATTGTTAAAGCTGGATCGAAATTGCGTTGCAACAAGGTGCGAATCCAAAATCCAATTACGACGGCGAGTGCAATAGTTGCAGCCCACCATAAGAATGGCGTGCCAAGTGCAAGTACTTCTTGCGAACATGCATCGGCTCCACAACTATTCGGTGTCTCGTAGAAGAAGCTTGTGGGACGCCCCATGATCAACCACGACCACGGGTTTGCCTGATAAGGATGCTTCTCTGATAAACCGGTGTGAAAATTCAACATCTCTTCGTGATAAAAGAAAAAGGAAGAGATTGGGTTACTGGAGTAATTGCGATCCCACCCGCGAGCTGAAGCAAACCATCCCCACCAAGAGGTGATGTAAACGGCGAGTGGAAGAATGCCAAATGATGCAATACGCGCAAGAGATGGTCGAATGAGATCGCGTCCTGTGTGATGAGCAAAGGCGCGATAGAGCGCGATAGCTCCAAAGATGAGAATAAAGTAGAGCGCGCTCCACTTGGTCGCCAGCGCAAGCCCGAGGAAGAGTCCGCACCACCAATATCTTCGGGCTACAAAGAAGTAGGTTGCGCAGAGAATGAAGAATGCTAAGAAGTTATCTAAAAGCGCAGTGCGAGAGTGAACTAACGCCAATCCATCAAATGCCATCAATCCGGCAGCGAGGGCAGTAAGAATTGGTGAATAGAAGAGCCGATGGGCGATAAGCGCAATCAGAAGAATCATGAGTGAGCCGACGAGGGCGGTCATGAATCTCCACCCCAAAGGATTATCACCAAATAATTTAATTCCAGCAGCAATCATCCATTTTCCAACTGGGGGATGGACAATGAATTCTGGATCGCTACCAGTGACCTCAACGCCATATTTCAGATAATCGCGAGCCCCATCGACATAATAAATCTCATCAAAGATTGGCGTTTTAATTGATGCAAGGTTAAAGAGACGCAGAATCAATGAAGCAAGAGCAATCAATAGTGGGCCGATAGCTGCAGTCATGAGTTAAGAATATGGGAAGATACTCATATGGCACTCACCCTTGCAGCGACTCCACTCGGAAATCCGCTCGATGCCAGTCCACGCTTAAAGGCCGCGATTGAGAACGCTGAGATCATTGCCGCTGAAGATTCAAGGCGCTTTCATCGTCTCGCCTCAGATATCAGCGCGACATTTACAGCCAAGGTTCTCTCATTCTTCGAAGGCAATGAGACCGATCGAACCCAAGAGTTATTGATTGCACTTCGTAATGGAAAGAACGTTGTAGTTGTATCGGATGCAGGAATGCCAACAATTAGTGATCCTGGATTTAGATTGATGCGCGATGCCATCGCAGAAAATATCGAAGTTCATGTTATTCCAGGACCAAGTGCACCTACGATGGCAATCGCACTGAGTGGGCTGCCCACCGATCGATTCACCTTCGAAGGATTTGCACCGCGTACCTCTGGCGCACGAATCTCTTTCTATGAATCTCTTCGCTTTGAAGAGCGCACGATGGTGGTCTTTGAAGCGCCACATCGCTTACTCGAATCTCTCTCTGATGCGGCATCGATTCTTGGTGGCGATCGTCACGGAGCTATTTGTCGCGAGATGACAAAGACCTACGAAGAGACAATCCGTGGAACCATTGATCAACTCATCTCCTGGGCCCAAAGCCATGAAGTCCTCGGTGAAATCACCTTGGTCTTTGCAGGCGTCGCAGTTGGTGCCGAGGCCGCGACCAATAGCCAGATGGTCGCTCGAGTTCGTGAATTTGAAGCTGCCGGCATGGATCGCAAATCTGCCATCACAACTGTGGCGCAAGAGCTCGATTTACCTAAGAAGCTCGTCTATTCCGCGGTAGTTGATGATAAGAACTCCAATTAGAATGTGCGGATGAAGTCTTTCTATCTGACGACTCCGATTTACTACGTCAACGATGCGCCACATATTGGCCATGCCTACACAACTGTGGCAGGTGATGTGCTGACTCGTTGGCATCGCCAGCGCGGTGAAGCGGTCTGGTTCTTGACCGGCACAGATGAGCACGGACAGAAAGTGATGCGTACCGCTGAAGCAAATGGGGTAGCTCCGCAAGCATGGGCCGATAAGTTGGTCGAAGAAGCGTGGAAGCCAAATTGGCAGGCGCTTAATATCGCTAACGATGATTTCATCCGTACAACTGAAGTGCGCCATATGGATCGAGTGCAGAAGTTCCTGACCTCTCTAAAAGATAAAGGTTTTATCTACCAAGGCGATTTCGAAGGCCCTTACTGTGTCGGTTGTGAAGAATTTAAATTGCCGGGCGATCTCCTTGAAGGCAATCTCTGCCCGATTCATAGCAAGCCAGTTGAGAATGTTAAGGAAACGAACTGGTTCTTTAAGCTCTCTGAGTTTACGCAACCACTATTGGATCATTACAAGAACAACCCAGAAGCCTGTCAGCCAGAATCAGCACGTAATGAAGTTGTTTCTTTCCTCGAAGGTGGCGTACGCGATCTCTCAATTTCGCGATCAACTTTTGATTGGGGCGTGCCAGTTCCTTGGGATACCGATCAAGTTGTCTATGTCTGGTTCGATGCCTTGCTTAACTATGCAACAGCTGTAGGTCTTACTGATGACCCTGATTCTGAAGGTGGTAAGAAGTTCGCCCAAACTTGGCCAGCTGATGTTCATCTTGTCGGTAAAGATATCTTGCGCTTCCACGCCGTTATCTGGCCTGCGATGTTGATGGCGGCAGGTCTTGCTGTTCCTAAGAAAGTTTTTGCACATGGTTGGTTACTTGTTGGTGGCGAGAAGATGTCGAAGTCAAAGCTCACTGGCATTGCACCAGCTGATATCACCGATCACTTTGGCGTAGATGCCTTCCGCTATTACTTCTTACGTGCAATTCCATTTGGAAGCGATGGTTCTTTCTCTTGGGAAGATATGAGCGCTCGTTACACATCAGAGCTCGCAAATGACTTTGGAAACCTCGCATCACGCCTTGCGGCAATGGTCGAAAAGTACTGTGCTGGAGTCCTTCCGGCAGTTGCTGAAGATGCTGATTTATCTGCCTCATTAAAGAAGACAGTCGCTGTGGCAGATTCTGCAATGCAAGCACTTGATTTCCAGGGTGGTATTACGGCGATTATGGATTTCTGTAAGCAGGTCAATGGCTTTGTCACAATCAAAGAGCCATGGATTCTCGCTAAAGATCCGGCAAATCAGAAGACCCTTGAAGATGTTCTCTACAACACCGCCGAATCACTTCGCGCACTTGCAGTTCTGCTTCACCCAATCATGCCGGCAACAACAGAGATTCTTTGGGAATCCCTCGGTGCAAAGGCAACGCTAGGCGAGATTGGTGCACAGAAAATTGATGCAGTTTCACAGTGGGGGCAGTTGCCTCCAGGTGCGACTGTGACAAAGACCCCGGTCTTATTTCCACGCCTTGAGGTGAAGGAATAATTCTTTATGGCTGATCGCCACAATCGCGATATTGATCGTGAATTTGCACCTTTGCCAGAGCCACTTCCGGTTCCAGTGGCAGATGCACATGCACATATAGAAATCATCACCAATGATGCACCAGATTCAGATTCGGTCCGCAGAATTTTAGATGAAGCAAAATCTGTTGGAGTGGATCGCATCGTTCAGGTGGGGTATTCAGCCGAGCAATCACAATGGTGCGCTGCTCTCGCAGATCTATATCCCGGTCGCGTTCTAGCCGCAGTTGCACTTCATCCAAATGAGGCCCCAGTTGTGAAAGATTTAGCGGCAGATCTTGCAATCATTGAAGAACTTGCACATATGCCACGGGTGCGAGCAATTGGTGAAACCGGTTTAGATTATTTCCGCACACCACCTGAACTTCGTGACGTGCAACAAGAATCTTTTAAGTGGCATATCGAAATGGCAAAGAAGACCAATAAGGCGCTGGTAATCCATGATCGTGATTCCCATGATGATGTTCTCTCGGTCCTGCTTGAGGTAGGAGCTCCCGAGAAGACGGTATTTCATTGCTTCTCAGGCGATGTTGAGATGGCAAAGATTTGTATAGAGCGCGGATATATCCTCTCTTTCGCTGGCACCATGACATTTAAGAATGCTCCAGCATTGCGTGAGGCCGTCAAGCTTGTTCCACATAGCCAGCTATTAGTTGAGACTGATTCACCATTCTTAGCTCCGACTCCTCACCGTGGCATGCAGAACACCCCCGCACAGATTCCAACGATTGTTCGAGCAATGGCGGCAGAGCGCGGCGAAGATTTAGCAGAGCTCTGTGATGCGCTCTCGAAGAATACTGAGCACATCTTTGGGTCATTCGCATGAGCTTGCTCGGTGCGGCCGAGATCCGCGAGTTAGCTGCAGCCCTTGATCTCAAGCCATCCAAATCACTCGGTCAGAACTTCGTTCATGATGGAAACACCTGTCTCAAGATTGTGCGCACCGCTGGTGTGCGGCCAGATGATGTTGCCTTAGAGATTGGTCCTGGCCTTGGCTCACTTACCTTGGCGATGATGCAAGAGGCGAAGGCAGTTGTTGTGGTCGAGATTGATAAGCGTCTAGCAGATCAGCTTCCCATTACAGCGGCAAAGCATGCAGAGAATCCTGAAAAGCTCACTGTTATTAATAAAGATGCATTGCAGATAGATTCACTGCCAATCGATCCCACGGTATTGATTGCAAACTTGCCCTATAACGTCTCTGTACCGGTCTTCTTGCATATGCTCGAACGCTTTCCCACTCTTCGTACTGGTGTTGTTATGGTGCAAGCAGAGGTTGCAGATCGTTTAGCTGCGCAACCTTCAACTAAGGAGTATGGCGTGCCTAGCGTGAAAGCTGCCTGGTGGGCCGATGTCACTGGCGCCGGCGTTGTATCTCGTCAGATCTTCTGGCCAGTTCCTAATGTTGAATCAAAGCTCGTATCGTTTAATCGTCGTGCAACACCTGGTGATGAAGCTCTTCGCCTTCGCACATTTGCAATTATCGATCTCGCCTTCGCTCAACGTCGAAAGATGTTGCGTTCGGCGCTCTCATCTCGCTACGGAGGTTCTGCTCCGGCAGAAGTTCTCTTAAGCGGTGCAGGAATTGATGCAACGCTACGCGGTGAAGCCCTCGATATCTCAGCCTTTGTTGCAATCGCAGAGCACGAATTAAAGTTGAAAGAGATAGGCTCATAGCGTGGCTCTTAACTCTGTAACCGTTCGAGTTCCTGCAAAGGTTAATTTGCAGCTCTCGGTCGGCCCACGCGAGGCAGATGGCTATCACAATCTCGTCTCAGTCTTTCAGGCTGTTTCTATCTTCGATGATGTCACTGTTACAAAGTCGCATGCTGGAAGCGGCGTCACAATTTCAATCACCGGAGAACAGACCCATGGCGTTCCAGAGGATGCAACAAATCTTGCTGTGAAGGCGGCTCATCTCATCGGTGAGAAATTTGATCTCGATATTGATGTTCATATCGAGGTAAAGAAATCGATTCCAGTGGCAGGCGGTATGGCTGGTGGTTCTGCTGATGCAGCGGCAACTTTGGTCGCAATGGATGCGCTCTATAAGTTAGAGGCAACTCGAGAAGAGTTGTTAGAGCTGGGTAGCCAACTTGGTAGCGATGTTCCATTCATGATTGCCGGTGGTACCGCTGTTGGTACGGGGCGCGGAGATCAGCTCACCGCAGCTCTTTCGCGCGGTACCTATCACTGGGTATTTGCGCTCTCGACTGTGGGGCTTTCAACTCCAGCGGTGTATGCAGAGTGCGATCGAATGAGGGCAGAGCTTCAGGTTGCTGATCCAAAGGTGAGCGATGCTCTTATGCAGGCCTTACTCTCAGGAAATCCCGAACTCGTAGGCAGCGCATTAACAAATGATCTGCAACGACCAGCATGCTCACTTCGTCCGGCACTTGAACTCGTCCTGGAAGTAGGACGAGATTACGGGGCACTTGGAGCAATCGTTTCGGGTTCAGGTCCAACCGTTGCATTCTTAGTCTCTGATGAGGAGGCGGGACTTGATCTCGCAGTCGCTCTCACAGCAAGTGGTGTAGTGGGAAGCGTTGCACGGGCAACCGGTCCAGTACACGGTGCCCGCGTTATCTAACGCTACGAAATCTATTCACTTTCAATATCAAAATTTGCGGCAAGGCGACTTAGTAAATCTGCGAGTTCTGCCTGCTCGCCTTTGTTGAGATCTGTTAAGAATGCACGTTCATTCTTAATCAATTGATCGAGCGCTTCATCAACCTTCTTCATTCCAAGTGTGGTGAGTGAAACTAAAGAGCCGCGCCCATCATTGGGATCTGGTTGGCGATTGATGAGCTTGAGCTCTTCCAGGCGATCTAAACGGTTGGTCATCGTTCCGCTGGTCACCATTGTTTCTTGCATCAATTGACTTGGTGACAATGTGTGTGGAGCGCCGGCACGACGTAGAGCAGCAAGAACATCGAAGCCCCAGGTGTCGAGTTCGGCGAATGCATCTCTGCGAGCTAAATCAAGATGGCGAGAGATACGAGTAATGCGGCTGAGGATTGCTAACGGGGAGAGATCGGCATCAGGTCGCTCGCGCTTCCAGGCTGCGATGAGTCTGTCTACCTCGTCGCGATGGTCGTTCACGTTCTCCATGCGGGCAAGGCTATCTGAGATTGAAGTGAGCGCCTTCAGTTTGGAAAGTCAGGCGGTGATAAGGGAGAATATAGGTTCCGCCATTGTGTAGTGGCTAGCACATGGGCCTTTGAAGCCCAGGGTCCAGGATCGATACCTGGTGGCGGAGCCACGGGTAGTGTCCGAATAAATGTTCAGCAAGTAGACTGCACCCATGAGTCTCGAAACCGTAGTCATTCTTGCTGCGGGCGAGGGCACTCGAATGAAGTCAAAGACTCCCAAGGTCCTCCACTCAATTGCTGGGCGTTCGCTACTCGGACACGTGCTTGCAGCGTGCGAGACGCTCAATCCAAAGCACCTCCGCGTCGTTGTTGGTTCCGGGCGCGAGCAGGTAGAGGAACATCTGGCAGCGATTGCCCCAAAGGTCACAACTGTCTTTCAAGAACATCGCGGTGGAACGGGCCATGCGGCGCAGTTAGCGCTCGCTGACTTAACTCCCGCCGGAACAATTCTGATCTTGGCTGGCGATACACCGATGCTTACCGGTGAATCACTTGCGCAGCTTTTAGCGGGGCATCATGAAGGTGGCTTCACAGCATCGGTATTAACAGCAGAACATCCAGAACCAACAGGGTATGGACGCATTATTCGTGGCGATGATGGATCACTTCTTCGCATCGTCGAAGAGAAGGATGCCGACGAATTTGAAAAGGCAATCGAAGAAATCAACTCAGGGGTCTATGCATTCGACGCGGTAAAGCTTGCTGGAGCAATCGGAAAGTTGCGTAACAACAATGCTCAGGGCGAGCTCTATCTCACCGATGTCATTGAGATTCTCCGCAACGAAGGCGGAAAGATTGCAGCTGTCTGCATTGAAGATTTCACAGAGACGCTCGGAGTCAACGATCGCGTTCAGCTTGCTGAAGCAGAAGCGCTGCTTCGCGATCGCACAAATGAAAAGTTAATGCGTTCCGGAGTCACAATTGTCGATCCAACAACTACCTGGGTAAGTGTTGAAGCAACAATCGCGCAAGATGTCACTCTCTTGCCTGGCACAGTAATCGGTGGCAAATCAACTATCGCCACAGGTGCAGTCATTGGGCCTCGTACATATTTAGTCGATTGCGATGTTGCAGCTGGTGCTGAGATTAAAGAATCTCATGCAACAGGTGCTCTCATTGGCGAAAATGCCAGCGTTGGTCCATTCACATATTTACGTCCAGGCACAAAGTTAGCTTCCAATACTCGTGCTGGCGCATTTGTTGAGATGAAGAATGCAAGCCTGGGTGAAGGTTCGAAGGTGCCACATCTTTCTTATGTAGGAGATGCGAATATCGGTGAGGGCACCAACATCGGCGCCGCAACTATCTTTGTTAATTACGATGGCGTTGAGAAGCATCAGACCACCGTCGGAGATCATGTTCGTATCGGAAGCGACAGCATGCTTGTTGCTCCCGTCACTATTGGAGATGGCGCCTATACAGCTGCCGGATCTGTCATTACTGAAGATGTGCCGGCCGGCGCGATGGGCGTTGGTCGTGCGAAACAGCGAAATGTAATAGGTTGGGTACTGCGCAAGCGCCCAGGCACCAAGTCAGCTGAAGCAGCAGCTTCAGCTCCAAGTAACGACCAGGAAGGCTGATACTCGTGAGCGAAATCCGTTTATCCTCAGAGAAAAAACTCCGTCTCTTTTCTGGCCGCGGCTTTCCAGAGTTATCACAGGCGGTTGCAGAAGAGCTCGGTATTCCGCTCACACCAACATCGGCTTACGACTTCGCAAATGGTGAAATCTTTGTTCGCTTTGAAGAATCAGTCCGTGGTTGCGATGCATTTGTTATTCAGTCACATGCAAACCCAATCAACAAGCAGATCATGGAACAACTCATCATGGTCGATGCTCTCAAGCGCGCATCAGCAAAGCGCATCACAGTAGTAACACCTTTCTATGGCTATGCACGTCAGGACAAGAAGAGCCGCGGTCGCGAACCAATCACAGCTCGTTTAATGGCGGATCTCTTCAAGACAGCTGGCGCAGATCGCTTGATGGTTGTCGATCTTCACACATCACAGATTCAAGGATTCTTCGATGGTCCAGTAGATCATCTCTTCGCACTTCCAATGCTTGCTGATTATGTTGGCAGCAAAGTTGACCGCAACTCACTCACAATTGTCTCTCCAGATTCAGGTCGCGTCCGCGTTGCAGAACGTTGGTCCGAACTCCTTGGTGGATGCCCCATCGCATTTATCCATAAGACACGTGATCCATTGGTTCCAAACGAAGCTGTTGTCGGCAAGGTTGTCGGCGAAGTTGAAGGCCGCACCTGTGTTGTTATCGATGACATGATTGATACAGCGGGAACAATCACCAAGGCTGTCGATGCTCTCTTTGAAGCCGGCGCACGTGATGTCATCGTCGCAGCTACCCACGCGGTATTTTCTGGTCCAGCGGTCGAACGACTCAAGAATTCTCGTGCAGTTGAAGTAGTTGTCACAGATTCACTTCCACTCAGCGATGATCAGAAGTTCGATAAGTTAACTGTTATCTCAATCGCACCTTTGCTAGCCCGTGCGATACGCGAAGTCTTTGAAGATGGCTCAGTCACCAGCCTCTTCGATGGCCACAGCTAAGCGTTAAATAAGCGCGATTTGGCGAATCCCTGTCCGCCCGCATAAACTTCAACCATTCTGGCGAGGGTTTCTCCTTAAAGTTTATAAAGGAAAACCGTTATCGACGGCAAGGTATCTAACTCCTAGTCAGAGCACATCGTCTTTTGGTTCATAGCCAGAAGCTTTGAACTACTAACTAGGAGTTTTTTCATGGCAGAAGTAGCAATCAACGGCACAACACGTACCGAATTCGGTAAGGGTGCATCACGCCGCGCACGTCGCGACGGTCAGGTTCCTGCAGTGATCTACGGTCACGGTGCAGCACCAGTTCACATCACACTTAATGCACGCGAGCTTGGTAACGCTCTTAAAGAGTCAAACGTTCTCCTTAACATCACATTTGATGGCAAGACAGAGCTCACACTTCCAAAGTCAGTTGTAAAGCACCCACTCAAGCAGAACCTCGAGCACATCGACCTCGTACTCGTACGTCGTGGCGAGAAGGTAGTTGTTCAGGTTCCAATCCACACTGAAGGTAAGCACGATCCAGATGGAATCCTTGAGCACGTTCACAACACACTTGAGGTTGAGGCAGAGGCAACAGCAATTCCTAAGTTCCTTGTTCTCGATATCGAGGGCATGAAGGCTGGAACATTCAAGCTTGCTTCAGATGTAGTTCTTCCAGCGGGCGTGAAACTTGTCATCGATCCAACAGCAACAGTCGTTCACCTTTCAGAGCGACGCGCTGCATCAGCTGACGAGACTGCAGCTGCAGCCGCCGCAGCTCCAGATGCTCCAGCTCCAGCAGCTGAGTAATTAAGTAAAGAAGTCTGACGCGTTATGACGTGGTTGGTAGTGGGGCTCGGAAATCCGGGCGATCAATACGCTGCCACCCGTCATAACGTAGGTCAGATGGTTATAGATGAATTAGCAAAGCGTCACAAGGTAAAATTCTCTTCACATAAATCTCGCACCTCAATCGCAGCCTTTAAATTAGGTTTTGGAGTCGATGCGCACTCTGTAATTCTCGCCAAATCACTTGGTTATATGAATGAGACCGGCGGACCGATTAAGGCTCTTGCGCAGTTCTACTCAGTAGAGCCAGCAAAGATCATTGTGCTTCATGATGAACTTGATATTGATTTCGCCGCAATACGTACCAAACTTGGTGGCGGCGACAACGGCCACAATGGTTTGAAATCAATGACATCGGCCTTTGGTGGACCCGATTATTTCCGAATCCGTCTTGGAATTGGCCGCCCGATGGGACAGCAAGATCCAGCCGACTTTGTTCTGAAGCAATTTAGCCAGCTAGAGAAGAAAGAGCTCGCGCCCTTCTTAGATCGAGGTGCAGATGTTGTTGAGTTCTTAATTGAAAAAGGGTTAGAACTTACACAAACCAAGTTCAACTCATAAGCAGCAAAGATTCATTTGCAGCACTCGGCTTACTCTGCGAAATCTCCACCTCGACCAGTAATCTTCTTATTCTTCTTCGGTGGTTTCTCATAACTAAAGATAAGGATTGCAACCAATCCTGAGAAGACCAAGAAAAGAGTTACTCCAACAATCATGCGGTGCCCAGGACTGCCCAGAGAACAAGAGCAAATGTTGCGAGTCCAAGTCCAACGATTGCGATCGCAGAGAGCGAAAGCAATCCGCGAGAATCCGCAATCTTCTTTGTGAGAGCAGATGGGCTCTTGAGGCGATTGAGATCTACAAGAAGAGCCTCAGCTTCACGGATTGCGGCATATTGAGAGATCATGGCCAAAATTCCAGTAACTGCAGCAATACCAATTGCAAGAAATTTAGCTCCGTCAGTGGCATCTTCGAATTTACCAAATGCCGCGGTGACAGATACGGCAATTAAAACCAATGCCGGTGCCATTTGTGCGCTGATGATGCTGTTGCGCTTCTGGTTCCATAATTTGAGCAGTGTTACTTCATCCATTTTATTCTCCTTATTTTAATTAGATCTTGGATTTGCGGTGTGCAGCTTTAGATAGGTAGAGCGCAAAGACGAGTGCTACCACGATTCCAGCATTAAGAGCCATCTCGTAGATTGATCTTTGGAAAGCAGTATCAGACTTTGTGGATTCAAGAGTAAGTGATGCGCCCACTGTCAGGATATGTCGCACCGCAGCAATCACGCCGATAATCAAAAACTTATCGAGCTGAAATACGCCATCGGTAAAGCGCGAAATCACAGTTCTTAGGATTTCTAGGATGATGACAATAAAGAGCACATCGTTAACACCTTGAATCATTCCGTTGGGAAAGAATGGCGCCGTTTCAATTAATCTCTTGATACTAAAGATGAAAGCGCCGATGCCGATGCCAAATAAGGCGAGAGCCAGAATTGCATGAAAAACATCTTCGATGAGATCGACGTATTTGAGAGGCAATATAGATGTCTCGACGTCGAGGTTTCCTTTTTTCTCCATGTGCCAAGGTACTCCTGGCTTAGGGGTTCCGCTAGGTAAGGTGCGAGAAAATCAGCCTGTGTTACGTAGACCTGTCGCCACACCATTGATTGTGAGTAGCAGCGCACGCACGAGTGTTGGCTCCGCTTGATCTCCTGCGTTGCGAACCCGATTAAGAAGGTTGACCTGCAATGAGTGCAACGGCGCAAGGTATTGGTCGCGAACTTCCAAGGTGCGAGCAAGAACTGGCTGATCTCCCAGCAGAGTTGTCTTGCCTGTGAGGCGGAGGACTTCTTCAACGGTGAGTGCAAACTCTTCCTCAATCGCTGTAAGGAAGTGTTGCAATTCGGCTGGAACAAGAGTTTCAACATATCGGCGAGCAGTTTTGAGATCAGTCTTTACCAACGTCATCTCAACATTGCTAATGAAGGTAGCGAAGAAGTGCCACTCAGCGAGCATCTTCTTCAACACTTCGGTATTTCCGGCTTCACGGGCAGCCTTGAGACCACTACCGACGCCAAACCAACCAGGAACAATCTGACGAGATTGCGTCCAACCAAATACCCATGGAATTGCACGTAGTGAATCGAGACCGCTAGATGCATCTGGGCGACGCGACGGACGCGAACCAAGAAAGAGATTGCCAAGCTGCTCAACCGGGGTAGAAGCGTAGAAATAAGCAGGAAGATCTGGGTGATCAATCAATGAGCGATAACGAGCAAATGAGTTATCGGAGACTAGATCCATGCACTCGTTCCACTGCGCAAGATCTTCTGGGCTTTGACGAGGACCACGGTTAAGAATCGTTGCCTCAAGTGATGCAGCAAGTGTGAGCTCAACGTTCTCGCGCGCAAGTGAAGGCAGGGCATACTTATCTGAGATGACTTCACCTTGCTCGGTCATCTTAATTTCACCATCGACAGAACCCCATGGAAGTGCAACGAGCGCCTCATATGTTGGTCCGCCACCGCGACCGACAGAGCCACCGCGACCATGGAAGAGACGTAGCTTCACGCCATGCTTCATCGCGACATCGCGAAGACGACGCTGTGCGCGGTGAATCTCCCACTGACTTGTTGCGATACCAGCATCTTTATTTGAATCTGAATAACCCAACATAACTTCTTGGATATTTCCACGAAGCTCTACCAATGAACGGTAGGTCGGATTGGAGAGAAGCTTTTCTAGAATATCTCCAGCTGCGCGAAGCTCGGCAACTGTCTCAAGGAGCGGTGCAAATCCAATCTTTGCGACCTTCTTTTCAAGATCAACTAGCCCTGCATACTTACCAAGAAGTGCAGCTGCAATGAGATCATCGGCGCCCTTTGTCATAGAGACGATGTAGGTCTCGATGACTTCTGGCCCAAATCGTTCGATGAGATCTGCGATTGCAACAAAGGTATTGAGCGTCTTTGCGGCGGTGGCATCGAGCGAAGATGCATTGCGCTTCATTCCATTTGCTAATTCACCGGTAAGAATCGTGAACTTCTCATCATGAGATAGTTCGAGATATCCCTCGCCTAAGAAATTCTTCAAAACATTGTGGTGGGCATCGGAATGCTCGCGCACATCGAGCGTTGCATGAGTTAGACCGAATGCAGCAACGGTGCGAATAGTGCGCTCAAGCAAGCCAGTAGCAATCAACTCACCACGGTGCTGAAAGAGTGAATCGCGCATCAAAGTGAGATCAGCGAGGAGCTCTGCGGTATTTGCATAGTCACGGCCAGGAACATGTGGGCCGCCAGCTGCATGGCGATTACGAGTAAAGGCGAGGCGATGCACAATCGCAGTTGCCTTTAGGCGATATGGCTCTTGCACATTAAGACGCAGGAAGCGTGGCTCGAACTCGGGGATGTGCTTAAGGTCCTCAGCGACAGATGCGCTGAGCTCAGGAGTCGCACCTGCGATACGTGTAGAGACAGAGAGCATCTGGCGGATACGGTCCATCGCAGCAATAGTTGTGCGGATTGCATGACCGACCTGAAGCACAACTGCATCTTCAGTTACCTGCGGTGTGATGTTGGGGTTTCCATCGCGGTCACCACCAATCCAGGTACCGAAAGTGAGCGGACGCGCAGTAACCGGCAATTCGACATCTAACCGCTTGAGTTCGCGTGCGAAATCATTGAGTACTTCAGGAACTGTCTGCCGTGCAAGATCATCGAGGTAATAAAGTGCATTCATCGCTTCATCAAGTGGCTCTGGGCGATCAAGGCGAAGTTCATCGGTCTGCCAGAGGAGATCAACTGTCTCTGCTAAACGTTCATCTTGCGTAACACTCTTTGGAAGATCCAGCAGTCGAGAAATCTCAGAGAGCTTGCCGAGGATTGATCGACGAGCCGCCTCAGTTGGGTGAGCTGTAAAGACTGGACGAACTTGAAGTTCTGAAATCCACTTGACGATATCTGCATGAGTAAATTCATGGCCAGATGCTGGATTTTTCTGCGCCTCAATAATTTTATCTACCGCTTGCGATAACCATGACTTGCCATCGCGACGAGCTTCAGCCAAGACGCGCGAGCGGTGAACTTGCTCTGCCACATTTGCTAAGTGGAAGTAAGTGCTAAAAGCGCGCACCAAATCAACCGCTTGATCATCGGTGATATCTGCAAGGAGGGCATCTTCGCCTTGGTCGCGAACAGCTTTACGAACCTGCTCGACGAGTTCAAGGAGATGAGTTCCTTCTTGACGAACAAGTGATTGCCCTAAGAGATCACCGAGGCGTCGGACATCACTGCGCAGAAGCGCATCATCGATTGCGATGATAGAAGAAGGTATTTGTCCTTGGCTCACGAGGTAATTCTCCCACCCTCAGCGACCGGCGTGAGACGTTTCATCTCAATATTCGATAATCCTCAAGGTGAGTTAATATTGCACTTATCAAGCCCCCCTTCCTTTTGAAGTGGGGCATAGGCGCGTTTGAAAGGAGTTCGTGGCAATGTTTGGCTTACTGGCAGATCTCGCCACCGATGAAGAGCTCTGTGACGCGCTTTCATCACATCAACGCATCATCGCACCGGCATCGAGCAATCCATTTCTGATTGCCTTGCGTGCACGTAAAGAGCCAATCCTTGTTGTTACTAGCTCAAGTCGCGGCGCAGAAGATTTGGCAGAAGACCTTCGCAATCTTCACCCCATTGTTCTCGAATTTCCGGCCTGGGAAACTCTGCCCCACGAGCGGTTAAGTCCTCGCAGTGACACCGTCGCAAAACGCATTCAAACTCTGGCGGCACTGGCAACGATTCCGGCCGATTCGAATCCAATCGTGGTCGCACCAATCCGGGCGGTAATTCATCGCTTTATTGCATCCCTTGCAGTGGATCCGTTAATGACAATCGAACTCGGCCAACAGGTTTCTCTGACCGAACTCATTCGCCACTTCACTGCGCTTTCATATTCACGCACCGACTTGGTTGAGAAGCGAGGCGAGTTTGCCGTGCGTGGAGGCATCGTCGATGTCTTCTTGCCGTTATCGGATTATCCCGTCCGTATTGATTTCTTCGGCGATGAGATTGAAGAGCTACGCTACTTTGATATTGCAGATCAACGCACTACAAAGCCTGTAACAGGTAAGTTAACAATTATTCCTTGCCGTGAACTTCTTATTACTGAAGCGATAAAAGAACGAGCAGAAGAGATCAAGCATCGCTTCCCTGCAGCTATCGAAGTCTTTGAGAAAATTGCACAAGGCATCAGTGTTGATGGAATGGAATCCCTCATACCGTTCTTAGTTGATGACCAGACGACTATCTTCGATCGTATTAATCCGCGTAGCGTGGTGATTTTTATTGAAGAGGAGCGGACCAAGTCTCGCACCGCAGATTTGATTGAAACGAATGAAGAATTCCTGCAAGCATCGTGGTCGAATGCATCAATGGGTGGCACTGCACCAATGCCGGTAGATAAGGTCACATATCTTGATTGGGACTCCCTCTTTGGCGAGATCAATCGCCTCTCATTGAGCCACTTGGCGCTCAATAGCTTCGGTAGCGATCTCGATCAAGGCGCTTACTTCACTGACTTTGCACCCATCGAACCGATGCGCGGAAATGTAGATCGATTGATTCAGTTGCTGAGTGATGGCCTCAATCAGCGCCAGTGCGTGCTCTTTGCAGCTACCGGCCATGGAATGGCCGAACGTTATGCCGGCATTTTTCGCGATGCTGACCTGCCGGTGCAGTTGAGCGCTGCCTTGGCTGCCCGCCCAACAAAGGGTGCGATACATGTCTTTCAATCGACCCTAGGACATGGATTCACGAGTGAAGATTCTGAACTCCTATTTATCACTGAACGAGATTTATCTGGCAGCAAAGTCACATCAAAAGATGCCGCGCGTATGCCGACGAAGCGTAAGCAAACAATTGATCCGCTTGAACTTAAGACCGGGGATTACGTTGTGCATGAGCAACATGGAATTGGTCGCTATGTTGAACTAGTCCAGCGCACAGTTGGTGGAATCACTCGCGAATATTTAGTCATCGAATATGCACCAGCAAAGCGCGGCCAACCGAGCGATCGCATATTTGTCCCAACAGATACTCTCGAACAAGTAAGTAAATATGTTGGTGGTGAAGCACCTGCGGTGCATCGCATTGGAAGCGGGGAATGGCAGAAGGCAAAAGGTCGTGCACGAAAAGCAGTACGACAGATTGCAGGCGAGCTCATCCGGCTTTATGCAGCGCGCACAAGTGCACCTGGCTATGCATTCTCACCCGATACTCCATGGCAACGTGAACTAGAAGATGCATTTAGCTATATCGAAACGCCCGATCAGCTCTCGACTATTGAAGATGTGAAGCGCGATATGGAGCGTCCATATCCGATGGACCGAATCATTTGTGGTGATGTCGGTTATGGAAAGACTGAGATTGCAATCCGTGCAGCATTTAAGGCAGTTCAAGATGGCAAGCAAGTTGCCGTCCTGGTGCCAACTACGCTCTTAGTGCAGCAACACTCAAAGACTTTCGCTGAGCGCTATTCAGGATTCCCATTAAAGGTTGCTGGAATATCACGATTTAACACCGCCAAAGAGAGTAAAGAGATTCTTAAAGCACTTGAGTCAGGATCGCTCGATGTGATTGTTGGAACCCACCGTCTCTTATCAAATGATGTCGTCTTTAAAGATCTTGGCCTCGTGATTGTTGATGAAGAACAGCGCTTCGGTGTTGAGCAGAAGGAATCTCTCAAAAAGATGCGTACAACAGTGGACGTGCTTGCAATGTCTGCAACGCCTATTCCACGCACACTTGAGATGGCTGTTACAGGTATTCGCGAGATGTCGACGATTACTACCCCGCCGGAAGAGCGCCACCCAATCTTGACCTATGTGGGTCCTGCAGACGAGGCACAGATTAAGGCGGCAATCCACCGTGAGTTACTCCGTGATGGTCAAATCTTCTATCTTCATAATCGGGTTGATTCAATTGATCGCTGTGCTTCACATATCCAAGAATTAATTCCAGAAGCTCGCGTTCGAGTGGCACATGGTCAGATGAGCGAGAACCAACTCGAAGATGTGATCTTAGGATTTTGGAACCGTGACTTCGATGTTCTTGTTTGTACGACAATTGTCGAGAGCGGGCTAGATATTCCTAATGCAAATACTTTGATTGTCGAGCATGCAGAGAACTTTGGTCTATCGCAGCTTCACCAATTACGTGGACGCGTAGGACGCGGTCGTGAGCGAGGTTATGCCTACTTCCTCTACCCAGCGGATAAACCACTCAGCGAAGTCTCACTCGATCGTTTAAAGACAATCGCAACTAATACCGATCTTGGTTCAGGTATGCGAGTTGCTCTGAAAGATTTAGAGATTCGCGGTGCTGGAAATTTATTGGGTGGAGAACAATCGGGGCATATCGCAGATGTCGGCTTTGATCTTTACATGCGGATGGTCGGAGAGGCAGTCCAAGATTACAAATCCGGAATCGTTGAAGGCGAAGAGATCAATCACGAGTGCAAGGTTGAGTTACCACTTAATGCTCATCTCTCAGAGGAGTATGTTCCAGGTGAGCGATTGCGTCTTGATCTTTACCGCCGCCTTGCCGATGTTCGTAACAGCGAAGATGTTCAATCGATTCGAGAAGAGATGCTCGATCGTTTCGGTGAGCTTCCAGTTGAGGCCAATTTGCTCCTTGATGTCGCCGAACTTCGCGCCTTCGCCAAATCATTAGGTATTCGAGAAGTTGTACTCGCAGGCAAATATGTGCGGATCTCACCTCTGACTCTGCCTGAATCAAAGCAGCTTAAACTCAACCGTTTATTCCCCTCTTCCCTCTATAAATCACAGAGTTCAACTGTGATGGTCACCATTCCACGCGCTGCGGCATGGACCCCGCCCGCACAATCAGAGGTAAATATGGGGGATACTTCTCTTCTAGCGTTTGCCCGTCAGGCGCTGACCGAGTTAACCGGCGCATAGCGCTTTCGACGATATTGGAGCATGTTGTGAAGAAGATCCTCTCCCTGATTGCAGTTCTCTCTCTTGCCACTTTGACTGCATGTGGCCAGGCAAATACAGCTGCAACTCTTGGTGACATCACAATTTCTCAGACAACTTTCCAGGAGAGCGTTGACACTCTTCTTGCCGAGCGCAAGGGCATCGATGTCTCTCAGATGCAGCTACAGAGCGGTGGGGATCTCAATCGCAGCCAACTTCGCTTCTTGATCATCACAACTGTCTTCGATGAAATTGCAAAAGAATTAAAACTTGATGTAACCACGACAGAGGTAACAACAACGGCTCAAGAACTAGTCATTCAAAGTGGTGGCGAAGAAGCGCTAGCGACAAACCTTGTTGCTGCACAGATTGCATCTACCAACTTCAATCGATACGTCCGCGCGATGATTATCTCTGACAAGCTTGCCGCCGCCCTTCAAGCTTCTGGAATCAGCGAAGAAGAAGTCGGAACTCGAATCTCTGAACTCGTAACCGCTAAGGGCAAAGAAATCGGAATCGAAGTCAACCCACGTTACGGAAGATGGGATGACGAGGCTGGCGACATCATTGCAACAGATTCAGCAAATGGCGCAGTGACAACCCCCGCAACTGAATAATCAGTATTTAGATTCATATGTCTGAGCGCGCTATCGGATCTGAACTTCTACGACTTGTAGAGGTAATGGACAAGCTCCGCTCTCCTGGTGGATGTGCTTGGGATGCTGAGCAAACTCACGACTCTCTCATCAAATATTTACTTGAAGAGTCATATGAATTTATTGATGCGATTGAAACCGATGATCGTGCCGGAATGCGGGAAGAACTTGGCGATGTCTTGCTTCAGGTGTACTTCCATTCACGAATCGCACAGGACCATGCAACAGATTCATTCACAATCGATGATGTTGCTGGCGCGATTGCAGACAAGTTAATTGGTCGCCACCCCCATGTATTTGCCGGCCTTGAGGTCAGTGGCACGGAGGAAATCATTGAAAATTGGGAGGCAATTAAGGCGCAAGAGAAAGGTCGCACATCGCCGGTAGATGGCGTTGCGATGTCGCAGCCGGCACTGCCACTTGTCTCAAAGCTGATTTATCGCGCTGATAAATATGGCGCACATCTTGAAATTGATGAGTATCAGAGCACTGTCCCGGCTAGCGAAGAATCTGTGGGAGCAGCGCTGGCATCGGTGATTGCATGGGCTTACCAGCATGAGATTGACCCAGAATTAGCCTTAAGAGCGCAGGCTCGAAAGATGATTGAGCAGCTCACCCGCTCAAATCAGGCGTAATCAACACGGTAAGATTGCCCCAGGCCGTTCAACGATGAGCGCTTAACACATCACCTTTTCAGGCAATCATGCTTTCAATCTCGAAGGAGACACCTAGTGGCAATCATCGACACAATCTATGCCCGCGAAATTCTCGACTCACGTGGAAACCCAACCGTAGAGGTTGAAGTTCAACTAGAAGATGGCACCCAGGCTCGCGCTGCTGTCCCAAGTGGTGCATCAACTGGTGCATTCGAAGCTTCAGAACTCCGCGATGAAGATAAGAAGCGTTACCTCGGTAAGGGTGTTCTCAAGGCTGTTGCATTTGTTAATGATGAAATCGCTCCAGCAATCGAAGGTTTTGATGCACAGGATCAGCGCCTCGTTGATGCAGAAATGATTGCACTTGATGGCACACCAAATAAGTCACGCCTTGGTGCCAACTCAATTCTTGGAGTATCACTTGCAGTTGCAAAGGCATCAGCTGATTCAGCTGACCTCTCATTGTTCCGCTATGTGGGCGGCCCAAATGCACATGTGCTTCCAGTTCCTATGATGAACATCCTCAACGGTGGCGCACATGCTGATACCAACGTTGATGTTCAAGAGTTCATGATTGCTCCAATCGGTGCACCAACATTCCGCGAATCGCTTCAGTGGGGCGCAGAGATTTACCACGCACTTAAGGCGGTTCTTAAGAAGCGCGGACTCGCAACTTCAGTTGGCGATGAGGGTGGATTCGCTCCGAACCTTGATTCAAATCGCGCAGCACTCGATCTCATCATTGAGGCAATTACAGCGGCTGGATTTAAGCCAGGCACAGATATCGCGCTTGCGATGGATGTTGCGGCAACCGAGTTCCACGATGCCGGTAAGTACAAGTTTGAAGGCAAGATGCTCTCATCTGATGAAATGATTGCTTACTACGCTGATCTTGTTGCTTCATACCCAATTGTTTCCATCGAAGATCCATTGAATGAAGAAGATTGGGCGGGCTGGAAGTCAATGACAGCCTCACTCGGTTCAAGGATTCAGATTGTTGGCGATGACTTGTTCGTAACAAACCCAACTCGTCTTGCAAAGGGTATTGAGACTGATACAGCTAATGCGTTGCTCGTGAAGGTAAATCAGATTGGTACTTTGACAGAGACTCTCGATGCAGTAGATCTTGCACACCGTGCTAACTACCGCAGCATGATGTCGCACCGTTCCGGTGAAACAGAGGACACCACAATCGCTGACCTCGCAGTTGCAACTAACTGTGGCCAGATTAAGACTGGTGCTCCATCACGTACCGAGCGCGTAGCAAAGTACAACCAGCTTCTCCGTATCGAAGAAGAGCTCTCTGACGGCGCTGTCTATGCAGGTCGCCAGGCGTTCCCACGCTTTAAGGCATAAGGGATTTAGCAATGGTCCGCAGATCCTCTGGTCGTGCGCGAGGTAAGAGTTACCGTTCGAGTAACTTGAACTTCAACCGCAACCAGGGATCTGGCCGGACCTTTGCTATTGCCGCAATCTTCTTTGCGCTGGCTCTCTTCCTTGCACCACCGATTAAGAATTACTTCACACAACGAGCACAGATAAGCGCCTTGGAATCTCAATTATCAAGTGACTATGCCGCCCTGGAAGCCGCTCGTAAAGAATTAATGCTCTGGCAAGATCCTAATTACATTAAATCTCAAGCACGCGAACGTCTGCACTTCGTTATGCCAGGAGAGCGCCAATACATCGTTACTGGTGGAGATGAGACCGAAGATTCAGCGAATGCTGGAATTAGCGTTGTAGAAAATCTTCCAGAAGGCCAGCCTTGGTATACAAGAATGATTGCATCGGTAACAGAGGCAGGAAAGCAGTGAGCGAGCGTATTCCGACGCAAGCTGACCTCGATGTTATTGAGCGCCAACTTGGTCGCACACCCCGCGATGTTCATGCAATTTCTTACCGCTGTCCTTGTGGCAATCCAGCAGTTGTTGAAACCCCTCCTCGTCTTGGCAATGGCGAGCCATTCCCAACTTTTTACTATGCAACCTGCCCACGACTGACTGCAGCAATTTCAACTCTAGAGACAACAGGATTGATGGGCGACATGAATCAACGCCTAGCAACTGATCCAGTACTTGCCGGCGAATATGCAGCTGCTCATGATGATTACATTGCAGCCCGCAGCGCCCTCGGCATTGAAGTGCCAGAGGTTCAAAATATTTCTGCTGGCGGAATGCCTGATCGTGTGAAGTGCCTTCACTCACTCGTCGCGCATTCACTCTCAGCAGGTGAAGGTGTTAATCCGCTTGGCGATGAAGCGCTATCGAAGCTCCCAGAATGGTGGAAGAGCAACCCATGCGAGTAGCAGCGATTGATTGCGGAACAAATTCAATCCGTCTTTTGATTGCAGATATCGAGGGAAATAACTTCCGCGAAATCACGCGTCTGATGGAAGTGGTCCGCCTCGGTCAAGGAGTAGATAAGACCGGCGCATTTCATCCCGATGCAATCACTCGTACCCTTGCTGCCGTTGACCTCTTTGCCGCAGAGATTGCAAAGCGTGGTGTGGAGAAGGTTCGCTTCTGTGCAACTAGCGCTACCCGTGTGATGCTAAACCGAGCCCTCTTTATCGATGGTGTAAAAGAGCGCCTTGGCATTGAGCCTGAAGTGATTGCCGGCGAGGTTGAAGCCGCGCTCTCGTTTCAGGGAGCAACAAAGGATTTTGACAAGGCCCAAGGCCCATTTCTGGTTATTGATATCGGTGGCGGATCTACAGAGTTTGTGTTTGGTACCGATTCTGTTGAGGCAGCTCGCAGTATGAATATTGGTTGTGTCCGTATGTCGGAACGCCACTTTACGGGCGACCAACCTGATCCAGGACAGATTGCATCTGCGATCGAAGATATCGACGAGAACATTCGTCAGGCGGCAAAGTCAGTGCCAATTACTCAGGCTAAGACGGTCATCATGGTCGCTGGCACAGCAACCACAGTTGCCGCAGCTGCTTTAGATCTACCTGCCTACGACAGATATGCAATTCACCTTGCACGAATCAATTCAGAACGTGCGCATCAGATTTCACAAGAACTTCTTCGCGAAACCCGCGAGCAACGAGCTGCTCATGGCTATATGCACCCAGGTCGCGTGGATGTAATCGGTGCAGGTTCACTTGTCTTAGATCGAATCATGGCCGCAACAGGCGCAAGTGAATTTGTGGCATCTGAATCTGACATTCTCGACGGGATGGCTTGGTCACTTGTATAAGAAGTTAGAGCTTCTTGATAAAGCAATTGTGAAATGTCACCAATGTCCACGTTTAGTGGAATGGCGTGAAGAGGTTGCGGTAACAAAGCGCAAGGCATATGAGAATGAGAAGTATTGGGGTAAGCCGGTTCCCGGTTTTGGTCCAGCAGATGCTCGCATCGTAATTTTAGGATTGGCCCCTGGAGCACACGGTGCTAACCGCACCGGGCGAGTATTTACGGGAGATTCTTCAGGGGATTGGCTTTATAAAGCACTTCATAAAGCAGGGTTAGCGAAGATTCCAACAAGTACTTCATCGAATGATGGACAAGAACTTATAGATACCCGAATTCTCTGCGCAGTCCGTTGCGCACCTCCTGATAACAAGCCAAGCACAGATGAGAAAGCAACGTGTGCACCATTTTTTGAAAATGAAATTGAGTTACTTCTTCCAACAGCGAAATCATTTCTGGCACTTGGAAATCTTGCGTGGGAATCTATCTATCGCACACTCAAAGATCTTGGATGTGCCATGCCAACGCCACGTCCTAAATTTGGTCATGGGGAGAAGTATTCATTTGTGGGAGCAGATGGCATGACAAGAAGAGTATTTGGCTGTTACCACCCAAGCCAGCAGAACACATTTACTGGAAAGCTGACCGAGAAGATGTTGGATGCCGTGATAAAAGCATCAATAAAGGGCTAGTAGACTTCGTAGGCATTGGCCCCCGTAGTCCAATGGCAGAGACAGAGGACTTAAAATCCTTCCAGTGTCGGTTCGAGTCCGACCGGGGGCACCAGCGAGAAGTCACTTCTCACCATTCTCACAAGATTCACGCCTGCCTTGAAGTGGGGAATAACCCAGCTTTGCCGTATGTTTTATCTGCTGCGGGGAGGCGTTTCCCGCACATAAAAGGAGAAATTAATGCGCAGTTCTAACCCAGTCCTTACCGGCCGCGGTTTCGCTCGTATCAACCCGGATGCACTAGATCGCACCGGCGCACCTACTCAAGATGCAAACACTCTTGAATCACGTCCATCATCTGCACCAATGTCAATCGATGATGTCATCATCAAGACAGCAGGCCTCTTTGCAGTTCTCGTAACTGTCGGAGCCTTTGCATGGAACGCGGCTAATCCAGCGCTTGCACTTATTGGTTTCGTTGGTGGATTAATCCTCGCTCTCGTTAACTCATTTTCTAAGAAGGTTCGCCCAGGCTTTGTAATCGCATATTCAGCATTCCAGGGACTTGCACTCGGAACCATCAGCCAGATGTACGAAAGCGCATATAACGGAATCGTCGGTCAGGCAGTTGTAGCAACAGCATGTGCATTCGCTGGTGTTCTCCTTGCTTACAAGAGCGGAAAGATTCGCGTGACACCTAAGTTCACACGTGTCTTGATGGGATCACTCATCGGATACTTTGTCTTCGGTATCGCAACACTCTTTATCGGTTTCCCATCAGGTGGCCTCGGAACTCTTATTGCAGTTGGTGGCGTGGCTCTAGCATCAATGTTTATCGTGATGGATCTCGATCAAATCGAGAAGGCAGTTGCCGCAAAGGTTCCAGCTGAAGAGTCATGGCGTATGGCATTTGGCCTTATGGTCACACTCGTATGGCTCTACCTTGAGGTTCTTCGCCTCATCTCGATTCTTCGTAGCAACGACTAATCACAGTAATTCACATGAACCGCCCCGAGCGCAACAATGCTCGGGGCGGTTTTCATGTACATTGCCGCCATGAATAAAGTCTCCCTCTTTGTCACTATTGAGGTTCAGCCAGGTAAGGCTGAAGCTTTTCTAGAGAAGATCAAGAGCCAGATCGAACTCATCCGCGGCGAAGATGGCTGTGAAGCAATAAATCTCTATCAAAACGACTCCGAGGTAAATCAGATACACGTCTGGGAAGTCTGGCGCGATCGAGGCGCTTGGGATGCTCACATGGCTAATCAAGCAAGTAAAGAGTGGCGGGCGGTCGCCGCCGAGTACGTTCTCGGTGAGAAGATCACCGTCATGAAAAACGCGTAAGCCCAAAAAAGATATCTAATCGTTATCAGATTAAGGCTAAAACCCCTTGCCAGCCCATGCATCCCTGGGAGTACCTTTCGGGACAACGTTGTCTCAGATTCACTGAGACGGTGAGTTCCACCGGACCTTCTCGCCAGGGAAAGTCCTAAAGTCTTGAAAGGACTTCATAAATGGCAACACTTCGCCAAAAGGCTGTAAAGGCAGCTGCTGTAGGAATTGCACTTGCATTCACTGCAGCAGGCCTCACAGTTCCAGCTCAGGCTGCGAACAAGTACACAATCGCATTCGTAATGGGTGCAGAGTCAGATCCATTCTTCCAGGCTATGAAGCTAGGGGCTGAAGAGCAGGCAAAGAAGAGCGGCGTAACACTTATCTGGCAGGGAGACCCATCACAGTACTCACCTGCAACACAGATTCCTGTTCTCGATCAGGTTCTTGCACAGAAGCCAAACGGTCTTGTTTTGATCCCAACAGATCCAACAGCACTTCAGGCAGCACATGACAAGGCGATTGCATCAGGTATCCCAGTTGTAAACGTTGATACTCGTGTAAACGATATTTCAAAGGCAACATCATTCATCACAGGCGATAACGCTGATGGTGGTGCAAAGGCTGCTGACACACTTGCAACTGCAATCGGTTACAAGAAGGGCAAGACATACAAGGTTGTTGTTGGTCTTACATCAGCAACTGCTACAACAAACGTAGGTCGCCTCAATGGCTTCACAGCACAGATCAAGAAGAAGTACCCAGGTATCAAGGTTGTTGAGAAGGCTTACTCACAGTCACAGCCATCAGTTGCAAACACAAACGTTTCTAACTGGCTCACAAAGTACCCAGATCTAGCTGGTATCTTCGCAATTGACGGAACCAACGCCGCTGGTGCAGCTGCTGCACTTCAGGCTAAGGGTCTCGTTGGCAAGATCAAGCTCATCGGATATGACGCATACCCAGCAAACGTTGACCTCATCAAGAAGGGCGTATTCACAGCTCTTATTGCACAGGATCCAGCTGCTGAAGCACGTCTAGCAATCCAGTACTTGGTTGCAACTCTTGATAAGAATGCTGCTGAAATTGCAAAGATCAAGAAGGAAGTTGTTATTCCTAACAAGGTCCTCACTGCAAAGACATCAGCTGCTGACCTCAAGAAGTACACATACGTAGCTAAGTAAGTAAATCTAGGGTGATGGTGGGCTGGTTTTGAGAACTCTCAAGGCCAGCCCACTTACCCGTAGTACATTAAGTCTTAAACTTCCAACAGTATTCAGGAGATAACGTGAATTCGCTTGCAGATCGCGCAAGAGCAATAGCTGCCAATCAGCAGGCGATGCTCCTCTTTGTTCTCTTGGCAATGATTGCCTTCTTCACCTCACAGAACCCAATCTTCTTCTCGAATGCCGTCTTCGGAAATATCATCTCCGATTGGTCACCGATTGTTCTGATTGCAGTGGGACAGGCATTTGTCATTATTTCTGGTGGAATCGATCTCTCTGTCGGCTCTACCGTTGCAATATCCGGCGTGATCTCTGCCCTCGCAATCCGCTCAATGACCGAAGATGGTCATAGCGCCACGGTAGTTCTCACTCTTGGTTTTCTGATTTCAGCCGCCACCGGATTATTGGTTGGCGCTATCAATGCATTCTTAATTACAAAAGCGAAGATGGTCCCATTTATTGCAACCCTCGTAACAATGGGCGCCGGCGCAGGTCTTGCAATTGTTCTTACGGGAGGCGGACCAATCGGAGGTGGACCAGATGCTGCTATCCAATTAAGCGTTGCAAAAGTCGGACCATTCTCCTATCCGGGTCTTGCAATCGTAGGAGTCGTTTTCCTATTAGGACTCGTGCTTCATAAGGCTCGATTTGGTCTCTATACATTTGCAATTGGATCAAATGAATTCGCAGCGAGAGCTGCCGGTATCAACACGCAGCGCCATCTAGCAAAGATATACACGCTCTCTGGCGTCCTCGCAGGTTTTGCTGGTTTCTACTATTACCTTCGTCTGGGTTCCGGTGCACCAACATCTGGCCTTGGCGGAGAACTTCAGGCGATTGCAGCAGTTGTAATTGGCGGAGCAGCGCTTACTGGCGGTGAAGGTCGTCTCTCAGGAACAGTGCTTGGCGCACTTATTTTAACTACCGTTACTAGTGGTTTGATCATTATCAATGTTGCTGCCAACTGGAAGCAGGTTGTTGTTGCAATTCTTATAGCAGTCGCGGTTCTTCTACAGGAGAGTCGCAAGAATGTTAAAGGCAAGAGCTCTCGCTCCTTATCAAATCTCTTTAAGAAGAAGTAGGGGATCGACATGTCTACAACTAATTCCTCAGCACCGCTCTATGAAGTTCATAATGTCTCTAAGGCTTATGGTTCTGTCGTAGCGCTCAGTGGCGTCTCTCTTAAAATTCATGCGGGTGAAGTCATCGGGCTAGTTGGCGACAATGGTGCAGGTAAGTCAACGCTCGTAAAAGTTCTCTCTGGCGCTCACCAACCAAGCGAAGGCAAGGTTCTCCTTGAGGGTGTTGAGCGTTCATGGAACTCACCACGCGAAGCGCTTGAAGCTGGCGTAGAAACTCTCTATCAAGATTCGGGTCTTGCACCACATCTTTCAGTAAGTGCAAATGTATTTCTCGGACGCGAAAAGTATGTCAAGGGAATCCTAGGAAAGCTTGGCTTCTTAGCTAAGAAGGAGATGGATCTAGTTGCACACGAAAATCTCGAACGCGTAGGTATCGCTGTTCCGCAATCAAATCGTTCTGTTTCTCAATTATCTGGCGGGCAACGCCAGGCAGTTGCGATCGGCCGCGCCGTCTCTTGGGCGAGCAAGGTAATCATTCTCGATGAACCAACTAACCACCTCGGTGCACGCCAAGCGGGCGAAGTCCTCTCAGTAATTAAGGCAGCAAAAGAGCGGGGCCTTGGGGTGATTTTCATTTCACACACCCTTCCTCACGTACTCCAAGTCACAGATCGCATCGTGGTCTTACGCCTCGGAAAGATTGTTGCCGATGCCCCGACCTCAACTTTTGATGCTGAGAGCCTGCTAGGCACAATCACAGGCTTAATCGACTAAACCCCTTATTCTTACGTTGATGAACCCAGGAAGAACCGTTGCGCGCCCAACTATGCGCGAAGTTGCTGCGCTTTCGGGGACCAGTCTCAAGACGGTTTCACGTGTCTTTAATTCAGTACCGACGGTAGATCAGATTCTCGTTGAGAAGGTGCTCAAAGCTGCTAAGAAATTGAATTACACCCCAAATATGACTGCAGGTTCACTCCGCCGCACAAATGGTAAGACAAAGACAATTGGAATCCTGCTGGAAGATATTTCAAACCCGTTCTCGGCAGCTCTTTATCGAATCTATGAAGATTACGCAGCAGAGAGAGATTACCTAATTTTGGCGGGTAGCCTAGATGAACAACCAGAGCGAGAACTTGAACTGGTAAATCTCTTTATCTCTCGACGAGTAGACGGACTATTAATTGCGCCATCTGGCAACAATCATGCATATCTCAAGAGTGAAGTTGCCACTGGTATGCACTTTGGATTTATTGACCGCCCTCCTGTTGATTTCACCGCAGATACAGTTTTATCAACTAATCGCGAGGGTTCTTTTGCGGCAGTAAATCACCTCATCTCATTCGGCCATAAAAAAATTCTCTTTTTAGGAGATGACCCAGCCATCTATACGGCACAAGAGCGTTATGAGGGTTATGTAAAGGCGCTCAAACGAGCAAAGTTTGGAGTAAATAAGGGTTTAGTTCTTCGTGGATTAGAAAACGAAGAGAGCGCAATCTCTGAAGTTCGAAAGGTATTGAGAAGTAGCGATGCACCTACAGCAATCTATGCAACACAGAACTTGTTGACTTGGGTGGCGATGAAAGCGCTTCGTGCAGAGAAATTAGAAGAGAAGATTGCACTTGTTGGCTTTGATGATCTTCCTGGCGCTGAATTACTAAGACCAGCAGTCTCACTTGTGAAACAGGATTTGGCCGAGATGGGCCGCCGCTCTATCGAGATGCTCTTTGATCGCATTGATGGCGCAAGAAATGAAGTCCAAACCGTTGTTGTTCCAACTACTTTCACAGCTATGGGATCGGGCGAGATTCCAGCCACATAAGTGTTTAAGGCTTATTTAAGGCTCAAACCGTAAGTGATATCCCTAGCAAGTATCTCTTCACCCAAGTAGCCTTCACCCATGAGAGTAGCCGTCCCAAAGGAAATCCGAGAGGGAGAGAAGCGTGTTGCCCTCGTCCCTGATGTAATCAGCAAGTTAACAAGGCTGGGTTATGAAGTCGCTATCGAAAGTGGCGCGGGAGTTCACTCACAGGCATCTGATGATCTCTATCGTTCAGCAGGGGCCTCAGTTGTAAATGGTGATGTTCTTGCAGCCGCTGATGTAGTTCTCTCGGTGCAGCCTCTGACTGCCTCTCAAATGGGAACCCTTAAAAAAGGTGCAGTGACTATCTCTTTCCTATCCCCAACTACTTCGGTTGATTCAATAGATGCGGCGGTGGCAGCAGGTGTCACCGCATTCTCACTTGAATTAGTTCCACGTATCTCCCGTGCCCAATCAATGGATGCGCTCACATCACAGGCGCTCTGCGCTGGATATCGCGCAGCTCTCGTTGGCGCCGAACTCTCTCCACGTTTCTTCCCACTGTTAATGACTGCAGCTGGAACAGTGACACCGGCACAGGTACTTGTTCTTGGTGCAGGTGTTGCAGGGCTGCAAGCTATTGCAACCGCCCGCAGACTTGGCGCTGTTGTCTCTGCCTACGATGTTCGTCCAGCATCAGCCGATGAGGTTCGCTCAATGGGTGCAACCTTTATCCAGCTAGAACTTGATGCACTTGAAGGCGCCGGTGGATATGCGCGAGAGATGACAGAAGAGCGCGCTGCAAAGCAACGCGAACTATTAACTCCTTACATCGCAAAGTCGCATGTAGTGATTACAACTGCTGCAGTTCCTGGGCGTACTGCACCACGGTTGATGACAAAAGATATGGTCGATGCAATGGAGCCAGGAACAATCATCATCGACTTGGCTGCGGAGACTGGCGGAAATGTTGAAGGATCTAAGCCGGGCGAGATAGTTGAGACCGCCGGTGGCGTTCGTATCTGGGGCGGCAAGGATGTTCCAAGTCAGCTGCCTTTCCATGCATCGAGTTTGTACGCTCGAAATGTTGTAAATCTACTGACCTTACTTACACAGGGTGCAGCACCTGCGAAAGAAGATAAAGCGGCGGTCGAGCTCGCTATCAATCTCAATTTCGACGATGAAATTATCAATGGCGCTGCTGTAGCGCATGCTGGCGCTCGACGAACACCTGAAGCAAAGGCGGCAAAGTAATGGAAGCAACCGCAGTCATTTCGATAACTGTCCTTGCAGTATTTGTAGGTTTTGAAGTTGTATCAAAGGTCTCATCAACCTTGCATACACCGCTGATGTCGGGTGCAAATGCCATCCATGGAGTAATTCTGGTTGGTGCAATTATTGTTGCCGCTGCAGCCGATACCAATCTTGAACTTGGCTTATCCGTTGCTGCAATTGTTCTCTCAACAATTAACGTGGTCGGCGGATTCGTAGTTACGGATCGCATGCTCGAAATGTTTAAGCCCAAGAAGGGCGGTGAGCAGAAGTGAAGGATTTCATATTCAATCTCATCGGTCTGACCGCCGGAGTTCTATTTATCTTGGCCCTGAAAGGCCTATCTCATCCGAAGACCGCACGTCGAGGAAATCTTTTAGGCGCACTTGGCGCATTTATTGCAATCGTCCTCGTCTTTTTCCAGCTTGAAGAGATTAATAATCTCGGGTGGATATTAGGTGCGATCGCATTTGGTCTAGCAGTCGGAGTACCTGCCGCTCGCAAGGTGCAGATGACAAACATGCCTCAGTTGGTTGCGCTATTTAACGGTGTTGGTGGTGGAGCGGCGGCGCTCGTTGCAATTGTTGAGTATCTCAAGCACGGCAAAGAGATGAGCTTGGCTTTTGTAATCTTCACAGTATTTACGGTAATTGTTGGCTGCGTATCTTTCAGCGGTTCAATTATTACCTTTATGAAATTGCAAGAGTTGATGACTACTCGCCCAGTGGTCTTCCCTGGTGGTCGCTTTCTTATTGCGGCAAATGTGGTTGCTTTTCTCGGTGTATCCGTCTGGGTTGTTCAGGACCTTGGCACTAACCCGCTACTGATTCTGGCTGCCTTATCGATACTTTTCGGCGTCCTCTTTGTATTGCCAGTCGGCGGCGCAGATGTTCCGATTGTTATCTCACTTCTTAATGCATTTACTGGTCTCACCGTTGCCGCTAGCGGTTATGTTCTAGATTCAACGCTTCTGATTATCGCCGGAACCCTGGTCGGTGCATCAGGAACAATTCTTACTCGCTTGATGGCAGAGGCGATGGGACGCTCACTCTTTGGCACGCTCTTCGGTGCATTTACCGCGAAGCCACAAGATGTTGCAGCAGCTGGAGAAGAACGTCCTGTGAAGTCAGGCTCACCGGAAGATGTTGCCATTCTCCTAAACTACGCTCGTCGCGTTGTAATCGTTCCTGGCTTTGGATTAGCAGTTGCGCAAGCGCAGCACACAGTGCGCGAGATGGCAGATCTGCTTATCTCTAAGGGAATAGATGTTGCATATGGAATTCACCCAGTTGCAGGTCGTATGCCTGGCCATATGAACGTCTTGCTGGCCGAGGCAAATGTTCCCTACGAGCAACTGGCAGAGATGGAAGATGTCAATCCAACCTTTGGTCAGACTGATGTCGCAATTGTTATTGGCGCAAACGATGTAGTTAATCCAGCTGCTGAAAACACACCGGGATGTCCCATCTATGGCATGCCGATCCTTAAAGTCTCAGAAGCTGCCAACATCATCTTCTTGAAGCGTTCAATGCGACCTGGCTTTGCCGGAATCGAGAATGAACTTCTCTATGATCAAAAGACAACTCTGCTCTTCGGTGATGCGAAGGCTTCACTGACAAAGGTTGTCAGTGCGCTTAAAGGTCTTTAGCCTCTGGGGCAGCTAAGTGAACTGAGTTTCGCGTCTCTGGGATTCGGGTTGTGATGAAGAAAATCAGCACCATCAATAAAGTGCTCAATAAGAATGCTGGGCGATAGCCGTAGGCATCCGATAATGCACCGAGCAGAACAGGCGCAACCATTGCAGCAAAATCTCCAGACATCTGCTGCAATGCGATTACCTGCCCGCCCTTGCCCTTAAGGACATCACCGACAAGGCTGCCAGGAACTGTTGCCAAATAAGCACCAGCAATACCCGAAAAGATCATCGCGGGGAAGAAAATCCACGCTTGGTATGTGATCAGAAGTAAGAAAGTAGAGATTGTCATTGCGCCAGAGCCAATGATTGCAACGAAGCGACGCCCCCTCTGATCCGAAAGTCGTCCTGCTCGAAGTAGAAGTAATCCATTAACGATAGATGCAATAGTGAAGCCGACGCCCATATAAGTCGTTGAAACTTCCATCTCTTCAACCATAAAGAGTGGCAGAATCGAACGTCCCATGCCAAAGAGGATGAATCCAGTTGAGAAAGAGATGACGAGAGCAATTCGATAAGGCTTCAGAGCGAATGCTTCGCGAAGCGAAGTCTTCTCTGCATGGCGAGAAGGAGGCGCGGCAAGAGTTGAACCACGCAGTAATAGTGCGCCAGAGATACTTGAGATAGCAAGTAAGAACGCATAGATGGCAAGCGGAGCGCGGAGCGAGAAGGCCGATAGCGCGCCGCCAATGACCGGACCGCCCATCATGCCGAGTAAGAAAGAACCGTTATACAGTGATTGAGCGCGGCCGCGTTGCATATCCGAGGTTGCTCGTAACAAGAGTGAACCAGCGGCAACAGAGAACATTGAAGAGCCAAGTCCACCGGCAGCGCGATAGATCAAAAGCTGTTCGTAGGATTGAGCAGCCGCTGCAGCTGCCGAAGAGAGCGCAACAAAACCGATTCCAATGGAGTAAACCAAGCGCTCACCAAAGCGATCGACTAACTTTCCAGATATCAGACCGCTGGCAAATCGTGCGAAGGCAAAGGCGGCGACAATCGAACCAACCTGTGCATTGTTAACGCCAAATGATCGGGCAAAGAGCGGCAGAGTTGGCGCAATGATTCCAAAGCCGACTGCCACGAAGAAAGAGGCAAAGACAAGAACCCCAACTTCACGAGGAAAGTCGCGAAGGGGGTTCTTGTCTTTAATCGAGTTGAGAATTAGCCAATCGCCTCTCCGGCAGATTCATTGCGAGCTGCTGCGTAATCCTCTGAGGTACGAAGCGGTGTCTCTCTCAAGAAGAGCGAGAGAAAGAAACCAATTGCAACAAGAGGAGCTGCAACAAGGAAGACAACATGGAAAGAGCTCACAAATGCCTCAAGGACAGCGGTCTGTGCTGGCGCTGGCAGAGTTGCAATAAGTGAGGTGTTGTTTTGAACTTGCTCTAATTGAGCAGGATCAATTGATGCAACTACTCCAGGGTTATTGGCTGAAAGCTCTGCAAAGTTACCAGTGAGATAGTGCCCCAAACGGTTGGTAAGAACTGCGCCGAAGAGGGCGGTACCGAAGACGGAGCCAAGTGAGCGGAAGAAGGTATTTGAGCTCGTGGCCACACCCATATCTCTGAATTCAACTGAGTTTTGGAGGGCGATAACGATTGTCTGCATTGATAGACCGAGACCGGCACCGACCATCACTGCATAAATTGAAATCTCCCAATAAGGTGTATCAATTTCCAGGCGATACATCAGAAGAATTCCAACAGTCATGATTGCGCTACCCATGATTGGGAAACGCTTGTAGTGACCGTGCTTTGAAATCAACTTACCGCTCATGATTGACGTTGAAACTATTCCAAGCATTAATGGAATCAATTTAAGTCCAGCATCAGTTGCTGAGTATCCCTTAACGACCTGCATGTAGAGCGGCAGCATAACAATCGCACCAAACATACCTGCGCCGATGATTGCACCAAGAATTGAAGTCAAGGTGAAGGTGTGATTCTTAAAGAGATTGAGCGGAATGATTGGCTCAGTCGCACGACCCTCCCACCAGACGAAGAGAACGCTAAGAGCGATTCCGATTGCTAGATAGATAAGTGTCCGCGAATCTGACCAACCATCTTGTGGTCCATAGACAGAGACAGATAAGAGCGTTGTTGTAACAGCAGTAACGAGAAGGAAGGCACCGAGATAATCAATGCTGTGTTCGCGCTTGACCTTAGGGATGTGAAGTACGGCGGAAGTAATCGCAAGCGCCAAAATGCCGAATGGAATATTGATATAGAAAATCCAACGCCAACCGGTGATTCCCAAGATTGTGGCGTGATCAGAGAAGAAGCCGCCAAGGAGCGGTCCGGCAACAGATGAAAGGCCCCAGACAGCACCGAAGTAACCCTGATAACGACCTCGCTCGCGTGGAGGGACGATGTCGCCAATGATGACGAAGGTCAGTGCCATCAAGCCGCCTGCGCCAACGCCCTGAAGTGCACGTGTTGCAATGAGCTGGGTCATGTTCTGTGAGGCGCCTGCGAGGAGTGAGCCAATTAAAAATGTAACAATCGCAAATTGGAAGACGATGCGTCGACCATAGAGGTCGGAAATCTTTCCGTAGAGCGGAGTTGAAGCAGTCGATGTTAGAAGATAGGCGGTAACAACCCAGGTGTAGTGGTCGAGACCATTGAAATCTTCGACGATGCTCTTTAAGGCGGTAGAAACGATGGTCTGATCGAGAGCTGCAAGGAGCATTCCCGTCATAAGACCACCGAGAATAATCATAATTTCACGGTGCGAATGTTCTTTGGCAGGTGCATTGGTATTTGATGTTGTATCCATAGAGGTCTAACTTTACTCTGTGAAATCAATTATCGCGGAAGAACTAGTAAAGACTTATGACAAAGGCACTGTGCGTGCCCTCGATAGCCTCAACCTTGATGTCGAAGAAGGCACCGTACTAGGTGTGCTTGGGCCTAATGGTGCGGGAAAGACCACGACTGTTCGCATCTTGTCGACATTGCTGCGCCCTGATTCTGGACGTGCAACTGTTGCAGGTATCGATGTGATTAAGAATCCAGAGAAGGTTCGCGAAGTAATTGGACTATCTGGTCAATATGCAGCGGTAGATGAAATTCTCACAGGTTATGACAACCTTTTGATGTTTGGCCAGCTCTATCACTTGGGAAAGAAGAACTCGGTAATTCGCGCCAATGAATTACTTGAACGTTTTGGATTAACTGATGCAGCAAAGCGCCCCATAAAAACTTATTCCGGTGGAATGCGACGTCGATTAGATCTTGCAGCATCTCTCATTGTGAAGCCCAAGGTGCTCTTCTTAGATGAACCGACGACTGGGCTTGATCCACGTGGGCGCCAAGATATGTGGGGAGTCATTGAAGATTTAGTAAAGGAAGGCGTCACGCTCCTTCTGACAACTCAATATCTGGAAGAAGCTGATCAGCTCGCTGATGAAATCGCAGTAATTGATACTGGCAAAGTAATTGCACGTGGCACCTCTGATGCGCTGAAGAAGCAGGTGGGCGGCGAGCGGTTGGAGGTTGTGGTCGAGAGCCAGCATGTGTCACGAACAATTGAAATCGTCACAGCGGTAGCTGGCATCAAACCATCATTTGATGAAGGTGTTCGCCAAATCTCTGCCCCAGTTTCAACGGGCTCTAAGGCCTTACTTGATGTCCTTAAATCACTCGATGAGGCAGGCATCCATCCATTAGATATTGGACTCAAGCGCCCATCGCTTGATGATGTGTTCCTATCTCTTACCGGCCATGCGGCAGAAGCAAAGGAGGAAGCCAAGTGAGCGCTTTCCAAGACACGCTAATCATTACTCAGCGCCAGTTACGTTTACTGACTCGCGTACCTGAGGTCCTTATCTTCTCGACAATTCAGCCGGTGATGTTTGTCCTTCTCTTCCGTTACGTCTTCGGTGGCTCTATCGATACCGGCCAACCAGGTGGATACGTTCAGTTATTGATGCCAGGCATCTTTGTTCAGACCGTTGCATTTACTTTAGCTGGCACCGCATCAGGTTTGGCAGAGGATATGAAGAAGGGTTTGATTGATCGCTTTAGATCACTACCAATTTCGCAATCGGCGCTTGTCGTTGGTCGCACACTCGGCGATTCACTTCTTAACATTGTCGTTCTCTTAGTCATGGGAATCGCGGGTTATGCAGTCGGATGGCGTCCAAGCAGTGGCGCCGGAAGCGTCGCTCTTGGTTTCTTATTCTTACTTCTCTTTGGATATGCGCTCTCATGGGTAGGCGCCCTCGTTGGACTTTCAGCATCTGATGCTCGCGTTGTGCAGAATGTCAGCTTTATTGTGACCTTCCCACTGACATTCTTATCAAATGCCTTCGCGCCAACGACAGGAATGCCTCGCGCGCTCCAATACTTTGCAGAGTGGAACCCAGTCTCAACGATGGTGGCTGCCTGCCGCGAACTCTTTGGACTTGAGAATCAATTTGGAGCAACCGCTGGCTCGTTTCCTAGCGAGCACCCATTGACGACATCTCTTATCTATATCGTCATCATCATGGCAATCTTTATTCCGCTAAGCCTACGTCGCTATCGCAACGCATCGAATTAGTAGCGTCTAGCCAATAGCGCGAATTACAGCGTCAAAGGTACTGCTCGGGATATTCATCATCTCAAAGTGAGTTGTTCCGGGCAGGATTTCTAACGCAATCGCCTTACCTTGCATTCTCATCTCTTCGATATATTTTTGAGTGAGATGGAGTGGAACGCGCTCATCGAGATTGCCATGGATAAAGATTGTTTCAGCCTTAATCGGCGGTCGCGCTATGGGGTCTAACTCTGGGCGCAAAGCGCCATCTTTGCCAAGCCATTCGAGAACCGCGCCTCGGCCAAGTTCTAACCGCTGGCTTTCGATTAAATCTACGACCGGCGCTAATCCGATTACCTTCTTTATGGATGGATATTTATCTGCAAGTAAGAGCGCTAAATGTCCACCACTGGAATAACCAATCAGGATCAACTTCTGATCTTCCAAGGTAGATAAGGCGAAGGCAAGGTCACGCAAAGTTGTGTCGGGATCACCGGCTACTCGGCGAAACTCAGGTAACACAACGTTAAAGCCAGCTTTAGCTAGGGCAACCGCGAGTGGTCGCATATGCTCGCGATCAAAGAGATTGCGCCAATAGCCACCATGAATTAAGACGAGAGTCGGTTTATCAGAGTTAGCCTGCCCGTAAAACTCGAGGACCTGATCACTTTCATCGCCATACTTAATTGCAGAAGTTGATACCTCGCGTGCAGCATCCTCAAAGGAGTATGCAGGGAAAGTTGGATGCGGCTGAGTCATTGCAGGCAGATGCAATTAGGCAAAAAACTCGGCAGCTTTGATTTCAACCTTAATTTCACGACCATTAGGTGCCGTATATGAAACTGTTGAACCAATCTCTGCACCCAGTACAGCTGCGCCAAGTGGTGACTTCTCTGAATAAACATCGAGATCACCTGATGCAATCTCACGTGAACCTAAGAGGAATTTGCTCTCATCGCCAGCAATCAGTGCTGTGACAACCATGCCTGCGCCAACTTTTCCATCTGCGCTTGCCGGCGGTGATCCGATATGTGCATTCTCGAGCATCTGCTTGAGCTGACGGATACGTGCCTCCATCTTGCCCTGCTCGTCACGAGCTGCGTGATAGCCGCCATTCTCTTTTAAATCACCTTCGGCGCGAGCGGCTTCAATCTTTGCCGTGATCTCTTTACGGCCTTCACCTTCGAGGTGTGCCAATTCAGCGGCGAGACGGTCTGCCGCTTCTTGAGTTAACCAAGTTTGTTGTGCGCTCATAACGGAGAAGGATACTAGTAAGGAGCTGATGAGGTACTAATCGATATAACAGCTGATTACGCCTGCATTGACTGCATCTGCACGAGAAGGAATGGTCACAGTTCGCTCGATTGGTCCATCTGAGGCTGGAATGCGGTCTTCGATCTGGCCGACGATCACCTTGTAGAAATCGCGAGCTGCGATAGAGCAGATTGCAGGCTGTGATGGATCTCGTCGAGTAACGATGTAACGAATCTCGGTATTGCGAGGATCTTCATTACTAAATGCGACAAGTGAGTAGCTGACTCGAGGCTCAGCCTGATGAAGTCCGGCCCAGATTGTCCACGCTGAACCAATAATGAGAAATGAGAGGGCATACGGAACCCAAGCGCGCTGCTTACGAACACCATAACGGTCGTTGTAATCAAAAGGTTGCTGCGCAGAGTCGGATTGAGAGCCATCTAAAGACATGGGAGGATTCTCTCATGAATAAAGATGTTGATATGGGTATCGCTGGTTCTCTGACAATGATCGTCCTTGTCAGCGCCACCGCACTTCTCTTGCGTAGCTTCTATAAGCGATATAACCGTCTCAATAAGACTGAGGATCAGAACGAAAATTAAGAAGTTCGCCGCCGCACTTGTTGTCATCGCGCTTGCGGCAATATTTGTAAGCCTCGGGCTCTGGCAACTTGATCGAGCGCAAGAGCTCTCTGCCTCAAAGAAGACGGCACCGATTCAAGATCAGCGAATCTATAATCTCAATGAGCTGACTTCTGCCGAAGGCTCACTTCCGGTTGAATCATTTGATAAGAGCGTTATTGCAAGTGGCAATTACGTTGCAACCTATAAAGCTCCAAACCAAAAAGCAGCAGATGGAACAGTTGCCGATTGGGAGATTGCACTCCTTCAGATAGATCCCACCTCAGCAATCCTGGTTGTCCGCGGACTATGGAGCGAACGATTAACTGAACCAACAATTGCTATGTCGAACAAAGTGGAGATCACTGGCGTGATTCTGCCAAGCCAATTTGAAGATCGCGCAGCAAATACCTCATCTCAGATTTCACGGGTCGATAGCAGCCTGCTTACCTCCTCGGTGGATCTCCAGCTCTATGACGGATTCATCGCCGCCACCTCTGAGGCTCTCCGTGTTGGCGAGATCTCCCGCACCCGAATCGATATCGCTCTTCCCACCGGGGATGTGCCTGGTTATTACTGGCAACACATCTCTTATGTAGTTGTTTGGTGGTTCATGGCCGCCCTTGTCCTCTGGGCACCTTTCTATAAGCGACGCGAAAACGATGACGAGGAACTCGTAGCCAGTTAGAGTTGGGGTATGAAAAACTCCTTCTCAGCATCTGCACTGACACGCTTTCGCATTATGGCCATTCTCTGTGGCGTTAACTTGGTTCTCCTCGTTATCTACATGGTTGCGAAGTACGCCTTTGATGCCTTCGAAGATGGCAATCCTTTTATCTTTATCCCAATTGCTCATGGTTACTTCTATATTGTCTATATCTTGACCGTGCTCCAGCTCGCCGTTCAGAAGCGAATGTCATTTCTCTTGATTCTCGCCTTGGTTGCTGCTGGCACTATTCCGGTCGCCTCCTTTATCGCCGAGCGGAAAATTGTTCAGAAGTATTCGTAGCCAGATCAAGTCGCTTCTCTACCCTTTCTATGAGTGGCGGATTATCAAGGATCTCGACTTCACCAAGACCCCACGCCATGTAGGCGTGACCCTTGACGGTAACCGTCGCTGGGCGAAACAGAATCCGGATCCCACCGACCCCTTCGGCCATAAGCGCGGAGCGGGAAAGATTGTTGATTTATTGGGATGGTGTGAAGAGACCCAGGTTGAGGTAGTTACCCTCTGGATGCTCTCGACCGATAACTTCAAACGGAGTCCAGAAGAAGTCACCACTTTGATTGATGTTATCAGCGAGATTGTTGATGACCTGGCTGCACGTAAAAGATGGAGCATTAAGGCGGTAGGAGCCCTCGATGTTCTGCCAGAGGCGCTCGCTACCAAGCTCTCGACCTTGCCCGGCTGCGCTGAAAGCAAGTTACAGGTCAATGTCGCAGTTGGTTATGGCGGAAGGCGCGAGATCGTTGATGCGGTGAAGGGTTACTTGGCTGATCAAGTCGGCGCTGGTCGCACTTTGGCCGAGGCGGCTGCTGATCTTGATGCGGATTCAATCTCTCGCAACCTTTACACCGCCGGCCAACCCGATCCAGATTTACTGATCCGCACCTCAGGAGAGCAGCGCCTCGGTGGATTCCTGCTCTGGCAGTCAGCGCTCTCTGAGTTCTACTTCTGCGAGGCCTATTGGCCAGACTTTCGTCGCGTTGATTTCCTCCGCGCCTTACGCGATTACTCGCACCGCCACCGCCGACTAGGTAAGTAGTCGGCGCGAGGGAATAGCCGACTAGGTAAGTAGTCGGCGCGAGGGAATAGCCGACTAGGTAAGTAGCCGGCTTAAGTAAACATTCGATTACATCTTTGAATTTCAAGGTGTGTTGCTACCTGGCTTGCGAGGCTATCTTCTATCGTTTATTTCACAATTACATAACCCTCCGACTCCAGACTGGTTGCCGAATTGACTCCTAAGGAAAAAACTTCGCCATCAAAGAAGAATGCAAAGAGCCCTGCAAATAAAGGGGTAAAGCGCAAGAGTCCCGCAGTTGTTCAAGAGGGGAAGGGCAAGAAGAAGCCAGGTCGCAGAACCTACGTACTAGACACCTCTGTTCTATTGGCCGACCCGGGGGCGATATTTAGATTTGAAGAGCATGAGGTCGTTATTCCAATCGTTGTGATTGGAGAATTAGAGGGAAAGAGAAACCATCCTGAGCTTGGATTCTTCGCTCGTTCGGCGCTACGGAGCCTAGATGACCTCCGAATCCAGCATGGTCGCCTTGATGCGCCGCTGCCGATAACTCCCGAAGGCGGAGAGCTCTTTGTTGAACTCAACCACAGTGATCACTAATCTTTG
>Ga0209230_10000043_pt1 | contig 45779 bp, 39 predicted proteins | sample LakOntMetagenome_FD_187467 | JGI IMG/M metagenome (GOLD analysis project Ga0209230, IMG submission 187467) | Freshwater and sediment microbial communities from Lake Ontario - Sta 18 epilimnion Metagenome (SPAdes) (version 2) | ecosystem: Environmental > Aquatic > Freshwater > Lentic | place... | reverse complement strand
TTAGCTAAAATATTTAGTAAATTTATGCTAAAATAATTACCAAAATAAAAAAGTTATGGACATTCATACGAGCGCACGCACTGTTTTTGCAGGTCAAACACTTACTACCACTGGGGTGTATCAGTTAGTGGCCTATCCCGACGCCCATTTTACAAATTGGGCCCGCACCCTTGGTTTTACCGATAAACCCGTTATTGAGCTAGCCCAGTTTCATACCACCGAGCATATGGAAGCTACCTTGCTCAAGTGGATGCACCGTATTATTAGCCAGCAAAAAAGTTTTAGTGTGGTAACCGATGGTTTTGGAGCCCTGCCTTCTAGGCGCATTTTTATGCGTATTGCCAATCAACAACCTTTTGCGCAGCTGGCCGCTAGTTTGCAAGTGCTGGATCAGTATTTAAAAAGTTATGGATGTGCGCCTTCTAAACTCATACAGCAACCTTTGCTTGCACTTACTTCGCCATTACCGCCCGCAGCTTTTGAACAATTGGCAGCGCAGTATGTAAATAAAATAGCGCAACCATTTTTTGAACTCAGTACCGTTACACTCATTCGTAAAGAGCATGCACTGGACAAGGGTAAACAGGTAAGCGTTTTTGGGCTACAAACTTTATAAGCAAATTTGGGGTTTGCATACTAAGTTCTATTTTCGTTGTAAATCAATTTTCCTATGGAGTCAGTGATTAACGGAATAGAAACTTTATTTACCTCAATCAGAGGCACTGCAGCTACCAGGGTAGAAAAATTACCACAAAGTGGGAGTGACCGTATATATTTTAGAATATACGAAGGAAGCAAAACCTATATCGCTACCTACAACCTCAATCAAAAAGAGACAAAAACATTTATACATTTTAGTAAGCATTTTAAAGCAGCTGGGCTTCCAGTGCCGGAAGTGCTTGCTGTAAATAGTAATGATACCATTTATATCCAAGAAGATTTAGGTACCGAGTCGTTACTCAATCAAATTGAAAAAGAAGGACATTCTTCAAACGTATATGCGCTTTTTCAAAAAAGTTTAGCGGCACTTGCGCGCATGCAAATTAAAGGGGACGAAGGCTTCAATTACAATTGGTGTATCACTGCAAAAGAGTTTGGTAAGCAGGCTATTTTAAGTGATTTGTTATATTTTAAATATTACTTTTTAGATACGCTTCAACTCCCTTACGATAAGCAGGCCATGCTTGAAGATTTTGAAGCATTAAGTACCTATCTCACGCATACGCAGCATAAATATTTTATGTTCCGTGATTTTCAGAGTAGAAATATTATTGTCAATCAAAATGAAGTACAGTTTATCGATTTTCAGGGGGGCATGAAAGGTGCTTTACAATATGATGTGGCTTCATTGTTATGGCAAGCAAAAGCAGAGTTAAGTGAACAGTGGAAAGATGAATTGCTTTCTTATTATATGGATCAGGTGGATGGTTTACTAGAAGAACCCGTAGACCGTATCACGTTTGAAAGTCAGTACAATGGATATGTATTAATAAGACTCTTGCAAGTAATGGGGGCTTATGGATTTAGAGGTTTGTTTGAACGCAAGGCTCACTTTTTAGCAAGCATTCCACTAGCTATGCGCAACCTTCAGTTCTTTATTGAAAATAAACGTGTAGGTATTGTTACCCCCGAGTTTGACCGGGTATTAAAAATTGTGATGTCTGATGAAATGATTGCACGTTTTGAACCACAGCAAGCAAATGAGTCTACACCACTGATTGTTTCTGTAAACAGCTTTAGTTATAAAAAAGGATTTCCGGTAGATGATTCTGAAAATGGGGGTGGCTTTATGTTTGACATGCGCGGTATTTTAAATCCGGGTCGTTTTGATGATTATAAAAAACTATCAGGTCTCGATAAGCCGGTGCAAGACTTTTTGGAACAGCGTACAAAAATGAACGAGTATTTAAATAGTGTTTGGGATTTAATTGATATTACGGTAGAGGATTATTTAAAACGCGGTTTTCAAAATTTACAAATCAATTTTGGATGTACGGGCGGACAACACCGAAGCGTATATGCTGCAGAGCAAACAGCAAGACACCTCCGTAATAAATACAAGGTAACTACACAGCTTTCTCATACCAATAAAGCCAACTGGGTAAAATAATTTTATGAAGGCAATGATACTAGCGGCAGGACTTGGTACAAGGTTAAAACCCTTTACAGATAAGCACCCCAAGGCGCTAGCCATGGTTAATGGTAAGTCATTGCTACAGCGTAATATCGAGTATTTACAAAAAATTGGCATCACGGAAGTACTCGTTAATGTGCATCATTTTGCAGATCAAATTGTAGATGCAGTTACCAATAGTAATGGATGGGGCTCTACCGTTACTATCTCTGACGAAACAGACGCCGTATTAGAAACGGGCGGTGGTTTAAAAAAAGCAGCTTGGTATTTTGGAAACGAAACTTCGTTTTTACTAATCAATGCAGACATACTAACCAATTTAAATTTAGACGCATTAGTTGCGCAGCATACAAATACAGGGGCACTCGCTACGCTCGCGGTTTCTATCAGGGAGAGTAGTAGGTATTTCTTATTTGATGAAGCCGGTAAATTGTGCGGGTGGAAAAATCAAAATACCGGTGAGTATAAGCCGGTTCATTTAAACGACAGTAACACGGAACACTTACAAGCAAAGGCATTTAGCGGTATTCAGGTAATTGATACCAAATTACTAACGCTGATGCAGCGTGAAGGAAAGTTTTCGATGGTGGATGTGTATTTAGATCTTTGTGCTACACATACCATTCTGGCATATGATCATACCGGCGCCACACTCCTTGATGTTGGTAAGCCAGAAAGTTTAGCACTAGCGGCTACGTTGTTTGAATAACTTCTATCTTATTTAAATTCAGCTACTTGCGTTTATTTGTAAGTGGCTTTTTTATTGCGGCAACATTTATATATTTTTATTTAAAATAAATAATATAACTTATGTATTTTAAAGAATACATATAATTAACGCTTCAATGACGCATCCATCGACAACAGTAAGTATCGTAATTCCTTGTTACAATCATGGGCAGTATATTCAAGAAGCATTAGATAGTATTGAGCTACAAAAAATAAACTACGCTGTTGAAATCATCATTGTGGATGATGGCTCTTCAGATGCTGCTACACTTAAAAAACTGGATGATTTAAAAGCCTTAAATTACACGGTTATTCATCAAACCAATGGGGGGCCTGGTAAAGCGCGTAATGCAGGCATTCAAGTAGCTATGGGGAAATACATTTTACCACTAGATGCGGATAATAAAATAAGTCCTGATTATATCAATAAAGCGGTTCCTGTACTTGAAAAAAACCAGGCCGATATTGTATATGCTGCGCCACAATTTTTTGGTGATACTGAAATTAAAAACCGTCAGTTTAAAGTGCGTCCATTTGATGATTTAGGACTTGTTACAGGCAACTGCGCAGACGCTTGTGCGGTTTTCAAAAAAGAGGTATGGGAAAAAAATGGCGGTTACGATGAAGCAATGCCATCTTATGGTTTTGAAGATTGGGATTTTTGGATCAGTGCCTCAAAAAATAATTATGTCTTTCATTTCATCAATGAAAAATTATATCACTACCGCATCCTGCATAATTCAATGATTTCAGTGTTTGATAACAAAGAAAGAACGGTTATCATTCACCGTTATTTAGCAAAAAAGCATGCAGCATTTTTTCTAGAAAAATTGGTAAAAATTACGTACATCAGAGAACGTTATTTTTATGATTTACTACGCTTCCCTATAACCCCCATTATTTATCTATTATACTGGTTGGGCATACTTGAAAATACCACTAAAAGGGCTAAAAAGAAATATGCGCATTACGAGGTTTCGTAAGCGTAATTGTAAAGATTTTTTTAGTGGCAACTAAATTTTTGCGTTATACTTTAATGTAAATTTTCTTTTTATCGAGCACATACACAATGCTCCAATAAAATGCAATCATGCATACCGCGTAGAGTAATGATCCGTTGCGTAAGTCTTCAGAAATAGGTTTGCAAACATGGTTCCAGAACCATGGTAAAGCACTTGTAGTGGTATGCCCTGGTTCTAGACTTAAGTCTTCGAAACGCAGCAGTGCTAGTACTCTTGGCAAAAAGCCAGATAAGAAAAATATAAAGAGCGGGTTTTTCCCAAACACGTCAAAAAACTTGCTCCAAGCGCCTTTTATTTCTTTGAATTCTATTAAATAAATGAGCACGCTAATGGTTACAATGGCAAGACCTGTGGTGTACAAAACATAACTACTGGTCCATATTTTTTTATTGATTGGAAACACCATATCAAAACAAAGTCCTGCAACAATAAGCACCACGCCACTAATGAATAAGTTAGCAAGCATCTCGTAGGTTTTGCCTTTTTGCTGAATGTACTGACCCACTAAAAATCCAAAAATAACTTGCACAATTCCGGTGAGTGTGCTGGTAATACCTTCCGGATCAAAAGCCACACCTTCGCCATGGTACATATGCGTTTCACCTAAAATCATTTTGTCTATGCCAGTTCCAAAATAGCCTGTCATACTATACGGATCACCGGGGGTGCCAAGGCTCGCTGTAATAAACCAGTAGAGTAATAATATAATGCCACCAAGTACAAAGGCGCCTTTTGTTTTGGTATAATAAACAATAATAGAAGCAAAAAAGTAAGAGAGTGCGATGCGTTGTAAAACGCCCAAAATGCGCACGTTTTCCCATTTTTTAGCCACCAGTACACTGTCTTCCCATTTAATAAAGGGGCTCCAATTTAAAAAGAGGCCAATACCAAATATGAGTAGGGTGCGGGTCGTAATTTTTTTCCAAAACGCCGACGCCTCACCGGCTTCAAATTTTGGCATCACAAAAGCCATGGCATTACCTACCGCAAACAGGAAAAAGGGGAACACCAAATCGGTGGGGGTGCAGCCGTGCCAAGGGGCATGTTTGAGGGGCCCATAAATGTTTCCCCAGCTACCGGGGTTGTTTACCAGAATCATGAGCGCCACAGTGGCACCTCTAAATACATCCAAAGAAAAGTAGCGTTGTTGTAGCATTGCAGTTGTTTGTGCTCGAAAGATAGCAAATGTTGGCTTGATTTATGTATTTTGCAGGCCTAAAAGTAGCCCTAATAGGCTCATATTATTATTAAGTATTATGGGAAAGAATATTTTAATTACCGGCGGTGCAGGATTTATTGGATCGCATGTTGTGCGTTTGATGGTGACGAGGTATCCGGCGTATCAAATTTTTAATTTGGATGCGCTCACGTATGCAGGTAATCTCGAAAATTTAAAAGACATCGAAAACGCCCCTAATTATCATTTTGTAAAGGCGAACATCTTAGATGCAGAAGCATTAAAAGATATTTTCCAAAAGCATAATATTACAGACGTTATTCATTTGGCTGCAGAGTCACACGTAGACCGTTCTATTATTTCTCCACTTGATTTTGTGTATACCAATGTAATTGGAACCGTTAACTTATTAAATACGGCCAAAGATTTTTGGAAGCAGGATTTAAGTTACGAAAATGCACACGACGGAACTTGGGACAGCAAACGTGATCACCTATTTTATCATATCTCTACAGACGAAGTATATGGTAGCTTAGGTAAAGAAGGTTTGTTTAAAGAAACAACGCCTTACGATCCAAACTCACCATACTCTGCAAGTAAAGCAGCCAGCGATCATTTTGTGCGTGCCTACGGTGAAACCTATCACTTACCTATTGTGGTTTCTAACTGTTCTAACAACTATGGTCCTAACCATTTTCCTGAAAAATTAATTCCTTTATTCATTCATAATATCATCAACAAAAAAGCGCTTCCGGTATACGGAGATGGCCTCTACACACGTGATTGGCTGTATGTGATTGATCATGCGCGCGCTATTGATTTGATATTTCATGAAGGTAAAAAAGGAGACACCTACAATATTGGTGGCTTTAATGAGTGGACAAATATTGACCTTGTTAAATTACTCTGTACGCAAATGGATGAAAAACTAGGTCGTGCAAAAGGAGAGAGCGAACAGCTTATTACGTATGTAAAAGACCGTCCTGGACATGATCGCCGTTACGCGATTGATGCAACTAAATTAAATAAAGAATTGGGATGGAGTCCATCGGTTACTTTTGAACAAGGACTTGCTGCAACCATCGATTGGTATTTGCAAAACACGGCTTGGTTAGAAAATGTAACAAGCGGTACCTACCAAACTTACTATAACCAAATGTATACGAACAGATAATGAGAATTGAGCAAACGCCTTTACAAGATTGTTTTATCGTTCATGAGAAAGTGCATGGCGATGCAAGAGGTTATTTTATTGAAACGTTCAATCAGCGTGATTTTAATGCTGCTTCATGCCTCGATATTTTGTTTGTACAAGACAATCAATCAAGGTCTAGTAAAGGTGTGTTACGAGGGCTTCATATGCAAAGAGGCGCGTCTGCACAAGCAAAGCTGGTAAGGGTTTTAGAAGGTTCGGTACTTGATATTGCCGTTGATTTAAGAAATGGCTCTCCTAGTTTTGGACAACATTACGCCATTGAATTAACTGCCGATAACCATAAACAATTTTTTGTTCCTGCTGGATTTGCGCACGGTTTTGTGGTACTCAGTGATGCAGCTACTTTCTTTTACAAGGTGGATAAATTTTATGAGCCCGGTAACGAAGTAGGTATCATGTACAACGACAAGGATTTAAACATCGATTGGAAATTAGCAGATAGTGAAATTATATTGTCTGAAAAAGATAAAACACTCGGAAGCTTTGCAGACTATGCAGCTTCTTTATAAATTAAATAGTACATTATGAAAGGTATCATATTAGCAGGTGGATCAGGCACAAGACTCTATCCAATTACAAAAGGAATTAGTAAGCAGTTAATGCCTATTTATGATAAACCTATGATATATTATCCGCTATCTATTTTAATGTTAGCGGGCATTAAAGAAATTTTAATTATTACTACACCTGAAGACAGCGTGCAGTTTCAGCGTTTGCTAGAAGATGGTTCTGAACTGGGTTGTAAATTTTCTTACGCGGTTCAGGAAAAACCAAATGGCCTTGCACAAGCTTTTGTAATTGGTGCAGATTTTATTGGTAACGATAAAGTGGCGCTGGTACTTGGCGATAATATTTTTTATGGCGCCGGCTTTAGTAAGCTCGTGCAATCATTTAACAACATTGAGGGCGCTGCCGTATTTGCTTACGAAGTAAATGATCCAGAGCGTTATGGTGTGGTGGAATTTGACCAAAACAAAAAAGCCATTTCTATCGAAGAAAAACCGGTGCAGCCTAAATCTAATTATGCGGTGCCAGGTTTATATTTTTATGACAATGACGTTGTAGAAATTGCAAAAAACATCGAACCTTCTGCTAGAGGCGAATACGAAATCACTACGGTTAACAACGAATACTTACAAAGAGGTACTTTACAAGTGGGTATCATGAACCGTGGTACTGCTTGGCTCGATACCGGTACTTTTGATTCTTTAAGCGACGCTTGCGAATTTGTAAGGGTTATTGAAAAGCGCCAAAGCCAAAAAATAGGCTGTATAGAGGAAGTTGCCTACAGAATGGGCTTTATTGACCGTGATCAGCTCTTAAAACTGGCTGCCAAGTACGAGAAAAGTGGCTACGGACAGTATTTAAAAGGAATTAAAGGGTAGGTTTAAACAAATTGCCGGACTTGTTGTTATATGGGCATGGATGCATTTACCATTAAAGATTTAGAGAACCTTTCTGGGATTAAAGCTCATACCATTCGTATATGGGAACAGCGGTATAATTTCTTGAATCCTTCAAGAACGGATACCAATATCCGCTTTTATTCCAACGAAGAGCTTATCACGCTCTTGAATATTGCCCTACTTAATAAGTACGGGTACAAAATCTCTCACATCGATAAGATGGAGCCCATCGAAATGAAGGAAAGAATTCTTTCATTAACCCAATCAGAAGCGCAACTTGAAAGAATTGTAAATGAACTGATTGAGTGCATGGTGGATCTTCGCATCGAAGATTTTGAATCGGTCCTTGATTTTCAAATCGCAACCAAGGGTATCGAAAAAACAATTACACAAATTATCTTTCCATTCCTCGAAAGAATAGGTATACTATGGGTTACAAGCCGCGTTAATCCAGCGCAGGAACACCTTGTAACCAATATTATTAGACAAAAATTAATTGTAGGAATCGAAAAAACAGTACCTACATTAAAAGCCGATGCAACCGCACTTCTATTTTTACCAGAAGGCGAACACCACGAGCTTGGTATTTTGTTCATGTACTATTTATTAAAAAGTCGCGGTGTTAAAGTACTGTATCTAGGTGCCAACGTACCAATGCGTGACGTTGTATATGTAGCCGATTTAAAAGGACCTTCATTCTTGTATACCCACCTTACATCGGTGGCTAGTAACTTTAATTTTGAGAAGTTTTTAGGTAAAGTAGGCGCTACCATGTCTAACTACTCGGTGGTTGTTTCTGGATTATTAACCCAGAGCTACAAAAAAACGATCCCTGCAAACGTTAATTTAAAGCGTTCACTACCCGAAGTGATGGACTATTTGGGCAAGATAGCTTAGTCAAAAAATACCAATTTAACCAACTATATTACGTAAGGAGCTGAAAATCAGCTCCTTATTTGTTTAATATTTATTTGAAAAAATTAAACAAAATTGATTGCGGGAACCTTTTCTTTGTTTAACTTTGATTTTATAAAAATTAAACAAAATGTCTACCCCCGAATTCAACGAGCTCATCATCAACAACACAACATTTCTAAAGCCTTTCGCTTTTACGCTTACCCGTGACAACGAGTCGGCTAAAGATTTGGTGCAGGAAACACTGTTTAGAGCACTTGCCAATAGGGACAAATACAATGTAGGCACCAATATTAAAGCTTGGTTGTATACGATTATGCGTAACATTTTTATCAATGATTACCGCAAAAAATCGAAGCAAGCCACTGTTTTTGATAACACACCCAACGATTTTTTAATCGACAACAACCAAACATCTGTTAGCAATGAAGCGGTTGCAAAACTTAATTTAAAAGAAGTACAAGAAGCCATTCATAGCTTACCTATTATTTTTAAAAATCCTTTTCTGTTATATTTTGATGGCTATAAATACCATGAAATTGCTGACATGTTAAATGAGCCACTCGGTACCATCAAAAGCAGGATTCACTTTGCACGTAAGCTCCTAAAAAATCAGTTGCACCGCTACTAATTTTTGCTTAATTTTATTGGACTTTGAAACAATCCGTTATTATTATTGGAAGCGGCTTTGCCGGCTTGTCTGCTGCGTCATTTATGGCCAAAGCAGGCTGGGATGTTACTGTATTAGAAAAACATGAAATGCCAGGCGGAAGGGCCAGAAGATATAAGGCCGAAGGTTTTACATTTGATATGGGCCCAAGTTGGTACTGGATGCCCGATGTTTTTGAACGATATTTCAATCAGTTTAATAAATCGGTATCCGATTATTACAAACTTATTCGCCTTGATCCTTCTTACCGTGTATACTGGCAGGATGGTCCTGTAGATATACCTGCAAATTACAATGAGCTTAAAGCTTTATTTGAAAAAATTGAACCAGGCGCTGGCGCTCAACTCGATTTATTTTTAGCAGAAGCAGCGTATAAATATGAAGTAGGCATTAACAAGCTCGTGCATAAACCTAGTCAATCCTTAACTGAATTTATAGATTGGGAATTAATAAAAGGTATTTTTAAACTTGATGTTTTTACGTCTATCAAAAAGCACGTTGCCAAACATTTTACAAATCCAAAACTGCGCGAACTCATGGAGTTTCCTGTTTTGTTTTTAGGCGCTTTACCAGAACATACACCTGCACTTTATTCGCTCATGAATTACGCCGACATTAAAGGCGGAACATGGTACCCATCTACCGGCATGTACAACATTGTTGAGGGCATGTATGATTTAGCATTGTCTCTTGGCGTAAAATTTAAATTTGAGCACGAGGTTACTTCCATAGAGGTTGAAAATAAAATAGCTACACGCGTTTGTACGAGTAGGGGTAATTTTGAAGCAGATGTTATCATTGGTGGTGCCGATTACCACCACATCGAAACAGCGCTACTACCTGCTGCTGCGCAGTCTTACAGTGCTGCATATTGGGATTCGCGCGTAATGGCGCCAAGTTGTCTCATTTATTATATTGGACTCAATAAAAAATTAGTAGGCGCACAGCACCATACTTTATTTTTTGACACCTCCTTCGAAGTACATGGTGCCGAAATTTATACTACAAAAACATGGCCTTCCGATCCACTTTTTTATATGAGTGTAACATCTGTAACTGATGCTACCTCTGCACCAGAAGGGCATGAAAATATGTTTTTACTCATGCCAGTGGCAACTGGTTTAGCAGGTGATACAGAAGAAGTGCGAGAAAAATATTTAGATCAAATGTTAACCCGTATCGAAAAGAGGTTAGGGCAATCTGTAAAAGATGCCATTGTATATAAACGCTCTTTTGCGCAATCTGATTTTATCTTTGATTACCACGCTTTTAAGGGAAACGCATATGGTTTAGCAAATACCTTACTACAAACAGCTATTTTAAAACCAAGCTGCCGTAGTAAAAAAGTAAAAAATTTATTTTACACCGGACAGCTAACCGTTCCGGGGCCAGGTGTACCACCAAGTTTGATAAGTGGGGAAGTGGTAGCTGGTCAAGTTGTAAAACATTATTCAACAATTAAAAACAAACAACTATGATGGACCTGTTTCATGAAGTGAGTCAGGATTGTAGTAGAATAACGACCGAAAAGTATAGTACCAGCTTTTCTTCGGCCATTAAATTGTTGCACAAAGACTTACGTACGCCCATTTGTAATATCTACGGCTTTGTTCGTTTTGCGGATGAAATTGTAGACACTTTTCATGGATTTGATAAAGCACTTTTATTTGAAGAATTTAAAAAAGCAACCTACGATGCTATCGAAAGAGGCATTAGTTTAAATCCAATACTACATAGCTTTCAAATGACCGTTAACCAGTACGGTATTGATCATGCACTTATCGATGCTTTCTTGTATAGCATGGAACTTGATTTAGGAAAACACACTTACGATAGAGCAGGCTACGAAACTTATATATACGGCAGTGCCGAAGTAGTAGGTCTGATGTGTTTGTATATTTTTTGTGAGGGCAATCAGGCGCAGTATGATACTTTAAAACCAGCTGCTAAAAGTTTAGGATCTGCATTTCAAAAAGTAAATTTTTTGCGTGATGTAAAAGCTGATTTTGAGGGCCTAGACCGTATGTATTTTCCGGATTGTGATTTTACCAATTTTACCCAGGCAGATAAACTAGCCATCGAGCAGGATATTCAAAAAGATTTTGATGAAGCGTACGCGGGCATTTTACATTTACCCATTAAAGCTAGATTTGGTGTGTATGTTGCCTATAAATATTACCTCTCTTTATTTAAAAAAATACAGCGCCTAGAGCCTGCACATATTTTAGAATCACGTGTGCGTATTCCAGATTACGGAAAGGCTTTTATACTTGCAAAAGCGGGCATTAGAAGTCAATTAAATATTTTATAAAGAGCACTTATGTTAGAAGAAGTAGTGCTTGTAAATGAAAAAGACGAAGCCCTGGGCACCATGGAAAAAATGGCGGCCCACGAACAGGCGGTACTTCATAGGGCATTTAGTGTTTTCGTTTTTAATACAAGCGGTGATCTGTTAATGCAACAGCGCGCTTTTTCAAAATACCATAGCGGTGGTTTATGGACCAATACCTGTTGTAGTCATCCAAGACCTAACGAAGATGTTGCTGACGCAGCAACGAGAAGATTGCAAGAAGAAATGGGTTTTACAACAAGTCTCACCAAAGCATTTGACTTTACGTATAAAGCAGCATTTGATAACGGGTTAACAGAGCATGAGTTTGATCATGTGTTTACAGGGACCTATGAAGGCCCCATACATTTTAATCCAAACGAAGTGGCTGCTTATGCATTTATGACTGAGAAAGAATTAGAGGAGCAAATTCAGGAAACGCCAGAACGTTTTACAGCATGGTTTCATATCGCTTATCCTACATTAAAAGCATGGATGGCAGATCCGCAAAATAAAATACATGCAGCCTAAAAAAGCAGTGATTATTGGTTCCGGTATTGCAGGACTTGCGGCTAGTATTAGGTTGGTGGCGCAGGGTTACAACGTGCATGTCTATGAAAAATCAGATAAGCCCGGTGGTAAGCTTGGGTTTTTTTCAGAAAAAGGATATCAGTTTGATACAGGCCCTAGTTTATTTACCCAGCCACATCAATTAGAGGCGTTACTTGCTCTAGTAGGTGAAAAATTATCCGATTATTTTACCTATCATAAAATGCCGGTATCATGCCATTATTTTTATGAAGATGGTACATTTATTGAAGCATCTGCAGATCCTGATTTATTTGCAAAGGAAGCACACAAAAAAACGGGAGAGCCAGTAAGCAGCATCAAAAATTATTTAGCGGCTTCCGAAAAATTATATACCCGTATTGGTCAGGTATTTTTAAATCATTCGTTACATAAAATTTCTACGCTTTTTAAAATTCCGCTTTTATCGGCGTTAGGCGCATTTAAACTTCCTTATATAACTAGGTCGATGCATAAGCACAATGAGCGGTCTTTTAGGTCCAAAAAACTTGTACAACTTTTTAATAGGTATGCTACCTATAATGGGAGCAACCCTTATGTGGCACCTAGTATGCTTACATTAATTGCGCATTTAGAGCATAACGAAGGAAGTTTTTATCCGACAGGTGGCATGATTTCAATTACGAATACACTTGTAGCCGTAGCAAAAAAAATAGGGGTTCAATTTTATTTTAATAGCCCAGTTCAAAAAATTACCACTGAAAATAATAAAGTAACGGGTGTGGTGGTGAATGATACAGCTATAGATGCCGATCTTGTAGTAAGTAACGCGGATGTTTATTTTACCTATCTAAATTTATTGTCAGCGCCTTCAAAAGCGCAAAAAATATTAGAACAAGAACGCAGCAGCAGCGCCTTAATTTTTTATTGGGGCATCAAAAAAGAATTTCCGCAGCTAAGTTTACACAATATCTTTTTTACAGAAAATTATGAAGCAGAATTTGCGCATTTGTTTGACGTAAAAATTCCATTTACCGACCCAACGGTTTATGTCAATATTACCTCTGTGTGTGAGCCAGGTATTCAGGCGCCTGCTGGCAAGCAAAACTGGTTTGTGATGGTGAATGTACCTGCCAACACAGGTCAGGATTGGGTAGCAATTACCGCCGCTGTAAAAAAAGAAGTGCTTGCAAAGCTTGAACGCATGTTGGGTGAACCCATTGAACCTTTAATTGAAACAGAAAAAATATTGGATCCATTATTAATCGAAGCCAACACGGCTTCGTATCAAGGGTCTTTGTATGGCACGAGTTCCAACGCGCCCATGGCTGCATTTTTGAGGCATCCTAATTTTAGCAAAGAGTATAACGGCCTCTACTTTGTGGGTGGCAGTGTGCACCCTGGTGGTGGTATTCCGCTTTGTTTAAAAAGTGCAGAAATAATGAGTAATTTAGTGGCAAAAGATAGGAGGTTATGAGGCTATTTATAGATCAATATAAACTTACCATTTCTGTTTTTATAGCTCTGCTTTTTCATGTGAGTGGGATGCTTGGTATTTTAATTTCTGACCATTCAGCTTGGTTCGTTTCCAATACGCCACTCAACCTTTTTCTCATGTTTGTGCTACTTCTTTGGAATCAGCCTAGTTTATCATCTAAATTTTGGTACTTTTTTATTGCCGCTTTTGCTACGGGCATGCTCTCTGAAATCATTGGCGTGCACACCGGGTTATTATTTGGTTCCTATTTTTATGGAAAAGTATTAGGTCCTGGTTATATGGACGTCCCTTTTACCATTGGGATGAACTGGTTTGTAGTTGTTTTTTGTGCGGGCACTGTAATGACCAGCTTGCACCGCTGGTTGCAACACCGGTTCTTAAAAGAAGGGGAAGGGGTACCAAAACGTATCGAAAACATAGCATTTGTTATAGATGCAGCCATTGTGGCCGTTTTGTTTGATTGGTTGATGGAACCGGTTGCTGTTAAACTTGGATTTTGGACCTGGTTGTCATTAGATATTCCCATGTACAATTATGTATGTTGGTTTTTACTGAGCGCCGGTTTGCTGATTTTATTTAGAAAATGGGAGCAACCTAAAGCCAACCCTTTTGCACTACATTTGTTATGTATTCAAGTGCTGTTTTTTTTAACACTTCGAAATTATTTACCATGATCTATGTTTTTGTTGCTATTGGGGTTTTCTTATTAATGGAACCGATTACCTGGGCTACCCATAAATATGTGATGCACGGCTTTTTGTGGTATTTACATGAAGACCATCACCAAAAAAGTGACGGTTTTTTTGAAAAAAACGATGCTTTCTTTCTAATATTTGCCATTCCAAGTTGGCTTTGTATTATGCTGGGTAGTATGGCGCAAAATTACTGGTCGGTGGGTATTGGTGCTGGTATAGCCATGTACGGTTTTGCTTATTTTTTAGTACACGAAATTATTATACATCAGCGTTTTAAGCTGTTTAGTAGATCTAACAATAAATACATCAAAGCCATTAGATGGGCACACAAAATGCACCACAAGCACCTTGGTAAAGAAGATGGTGAAAGCTTTGGTATGCTGCTGGTTGCCAAAAAATACTGGGATAAAGTGCGCAAAGACGACGCTTTGCAAAATCAAGCCCATCAAAACCAAGGATAAGGTCTTTATTGAAATCTCATTACGATTATATTATTACAGGCGCGGGATTGGCGGGGCTAAGCCTTCTGATGCGCATGATGCAGCACCCTTTTTTTGATACGGCTCAAATTTTAGTAATTGATGCGGCGAAAAAAAATACCAATGACCGTACCTGGTGTTTTTGGGAAAATGAGTCTGATATTTTTGAGCCTATCGTAATCAAAAAATGGGATCATGTATCTTTTCTTGCTCCTTCCTACACAAACGAATTAAACCTATCTCCGTATACGTATAAAATGATACGCGGCATCGATTTGTATAGCCATGTATTAGAAAAAGCAGCAACAAAAAACAATATCTCTTTTTGTACAGAGCGGGTGCTTGCTGTTCATTCAGATAATGATGGCGCAAAAGTGGTACTAGAAAGCAAAACCCTTACGGCTTCAAAAGTTTTTAATAGCATTTTATTTGAACCTGCAAATGTGCTAGCGCAAATGGCTTCCGATTATTTTTTATGGCAGCATTTTAAAGGTTTTGAAATTAAAACGGCAACGCCTATTTTTAATGATGCGGTAGCAACGCTCATGGATTTTACTGTAGATCAAAAAGAGGGCACTACGTTTATGTATGTGATGCCTACCTCGCCTACTACTGCACTTGTAGAGTATACGCTCTTTACCCCCAATATTTTAGAAGAAGAAAAATACGACAAAGCTATTACTGATTATATCCAAAAAACATATGGCAGTATTGATTACGAGATTACGCATCAAGAGTTTGGTCAAATTCCTATGACCAATTATGCTTTTGTAGAAGGGGCTGGAAACCTTATCAATATTGGTGTTGCGGGTGGGCAGGTTAAAGGAAGTAGTGGTTATGCTTTTCATTTTATTCAAGAAAAAACAAAAACCATTGTAGCGGATATAGTGTCGGGTAAAAATCCATTAAGGGCTAGCACTTTTGCTCAAAAAAAGTTTCAGTTATACGACTCGGTATTACTTAGGGTACTACAAGACCAAAAATTAGATGGGGCTACCATCTTCACTGCTATATTTTCTAAAAATCCGCCAGACCGTGTATTTCGTTTTTTAAACAATGAATCATCTTTGTTTGACGATTTGCATATTATGTCTTCTGTTCCTACGCGTATTTTTTTACCAACGGCCATTCAAGCACTACTAGGTCTAAAGCGGCGGCGGGCCTGAATTAAAAGGGTGGTGTATTTGCAATTCAATTATTTTTGCAGCCACTTTACAATTGGCCTCGTAGTACAATGGATAGTATAAGAGTTTCCGAAGCTCCAGATTCAGGTTCGATTCCTGACGAGGCCACCAATAATCTTTTATTTTTCTTCTATTTTTCGCTACTAATTAAGTAATATTAAGGACTCAATTTGAGTTCATCTTTACGATTATTTTGTATGTTATTATTAGGAATAGATTTGGGCACTTCTTCTGTAAAAGTGACTGTAATGGATGCCAGTAATGGTAAAGTTTTGGTTTCTGCGCAACACCCTGAAACCGAAGCTGCTATTATTTCTCACCAGCCGGGCTGGGCCGAGCAGTCGCCTAATATGTGGTGGCAAGATGTTCAGGCTGCCATTTTAAAAGCAAATGCAACAGGGGCTTTTAATCCGGCTGATATTGGCGCCATTGGTATTGCCTATCAAATGCATGGGCTCGTGCTTGTAGATAGCAATCAAAACGTTATTAGAGACAGTATTATTTGGTGTGACAATAGAGCAGTAGCACTTGGTGAAAAGGCTTTTGAAACAATTGGTCAAGATTACTGTCTTGGTCACTTACTAAATTCTCCCGGAAATTTTACCGCGTCAAAACTTGCATGGGTTAAACAAAATGAACCTGAACGGTATGGTCAAATTTATAAGATGATGCTTCCCGGCGATTTTATTTCGATGAAATTAACAGGTGAAATTACCACCACAATTGCAGCGTTATCTGAAGGTATGTTTTGGGATTTTAAAAACAATTGTTTGTCTAATGTAGTGATGGAATATTATGGCCTCGATGCACAGCATATACCTGCAATCAAAAATGTATTTGACACGCACGGTTATTTGAGTGAAAGTATTGCTACCACATTAGGCCTTCCAAAAGGAATTCCTGTAACCTATAAAGCTGGTGATCAACAAAACAATGCGCTTTCTTTAAATGTAGTAAAGCCAGGCGAAGTAGCAACAACAGCAGGCACTTCGGCGGTTATCTATGCAGTGTCAGATAGTTTACAAGCCGATACAGCCTCTAGGGTTAATTCATTTGCACACGTCAATCATACACTTGAACAAAACAGCATTGGGGTGCTTTTATGCATTAATGGTGCAGGCATTTCAAATAGTTGGATGAAACATAAAATTGGTGCTAGTAGTTACAACGAAATGAATTCACTCGCTGCATCTGTTGCGCCAGGGTCTGATGGTGTGGCCGTGCTTCCATTTGGTAATGGGTCGGAACGCATGCTTCATAATAAAAATATTGGTGCACATATATTGGGCCTCGATTTTAATAGACATCAAGCGGCGCATTTATTTCGTGCAGTTCAGGAAGGAGTTGTGTTTGCCATGCAATATGGTTTTAAAGTATTACAGCAAAACAGGGTACAACCAACAGTTATTAGAGCTGGTAAAGCCAATATGTTTTTAAGTGATGTATTTGTAGACTGTTTTGTCAATACACTACAGGTACCTTTGGAGCTGTACCACACAGATGGAAGCAAGGGAGCCGCTATTGGAGCCGGCTATGGTGCCAAAGTATATGCTACAATTGAGGAAGCTTTTGTTAATAGCAAGCCATTAACTACTATTGAGCCAGCAGCAAAAACAAATTACATAGAAGCGTATCAAAATTGGGAACAACAATTGGCGCTTCAAATCAAAAACAATCAATAAATTTAAAGACTTAAAATAGATAGTATGTCAGTAGTATTAGGATCTAAAGAATTTTTCAAAGGGATTGAAAAAATTAAATACGAAGGAACCTCTTCGCATAATCCGCTAGCATTTAGATGGTACAATGAAAATCAAGTAGTGGCAGGTAAAACCATGAAAGAACATTTTAGGTTTGCTTGTGCCTACTGGCATAGCTTTTGCGGTTCTGGTGCCGATCCTTTTGGTGAGCCAACGCATTTGTTTGAGTGGGATACAAAATCTGACCCTATCGAAAGAGCAAAAGACAAAGCAGATGCTGCATTTGAATTCATGACAAAATTAGGCGTGCCTTATTATTGCTTTCATGACGTAGACGCTGTAGAATATACAAATGATGTTCATGAAAATGAAAGACGCTTACAAGCCATTACGGCTTATCTAAAAGAAAAGCAGGCAGCTAGTGGCATCAAACTACTATGGGGTACTGCCAATTTATTTTCAAGTAGAAAATATATGAATGGTGCTGCTACCAATCCTGACTTTACGGTGCTTGCACATGCGGGCGCACAGGTTAAAGCGGCACTTGATGCAACCATTGCGCTGGGTGGTGAAAATTATGTTTTTTGGGGCGGAAGAGAAGGCTATATGAGCCTTTTAAACACCAACATGAAGCGTGAAAAAGATCATTTAGCACAGTTTTTAAAAACGGCTAGAGATTATGCTAGAAAAAATGGTTTTACAGGAAAGTTTTTTATTGAGCCCAAACCATGTGAGCCATCTAAGCATCAGTATGATTATGATTGTGAAACTGTAATTGGTTTTTTACGCGAACACGATTTATTAAATGACTTTAGTTTAAATATTGAAGTAAACCATGCAACTCTTGCTGGACATACTTTTACGCATGAATTACAAGTAGCAGCAGACGCTGGACTTTTAGGCAGTATGGACGCCAATAGAGGTGATTATCAAAATGGTTGGGATACCGATCAATTTCCTTCTGATATCAATGAATTAACAGAAGCCCTACTTATTATTTTGGAAGCAGGTGGTTTTAAAGGAGGCGGTATTAATTTTGATGCAAAAATTAGACGCAATTCTACAGATCCTGCCGATTTATTTTATGCGCATATTGGCGGTATGGATGTTTTTGCAAGAGCGCTTATAACAGCAGATGCTATTTTGCAAGGGTCTGAGTATAAAAAAATTAGAGCGGACCGTTATGCAAGCTATAATGCTGGCAAAGGAAAAGATTTTGAGCAAGGAAAACTCTCTTTAGAAGATTTAAGAAGTATTGCCGTTGCTGCTGGAGAGCCTGCTACCATTAGTGGCAAGCAAGAGTTTATCGAAAATTTGATTAACCGTTATATTTAATGAATAAAGCGGATGTCAGTGCACTATTTGCCTCGCAGTTTAATGAAGCGCCTTCATTTGTTATAGCGTCACCAGGCCGTATCAATTTAATTGGAGAACACGTAGATTACAATCATGGTTTTGTGCTTCCCGCGGCAATTGATAAATATATGTATGTGGCCGTTTCAAAAAGAAGCGATCATCAAATAGTATTGCACGCTGCTGATATCCAACAAAACTTCCAAACTAGCCTAGACAATGCATCGCAGCGTTCTAGTTTATACTGGCCTAATTATATATTAGGTGTTGCCCATGAACTTAAAATAGATGGCCATGCTGTTTCAGGTTTTAATATCCTCATTACGGGTAATATTCCGGTAGGGGCAGGTGTTTCATCATCAGCTGCGCTTGAATGTGCTACCGTATTTGCCCTCATGCATCTTTTTGAATTAAATATTAGCAAACAAGCAATGGTGCAAATAGCACAGCGCGCCGAAAATAATTTTGTAGGCGTAAACTGCGGTGTGATGGATCAGTTTGCAAGCATGTTTGGTAAAGCAGATCATGTAATCAAACTTGATTGCGCTGATTTGTCTTATACCTATTTTCCATTTAAGCTAGAAGGCATTAGCATTGTGCTTTTTGACACTTTTGTAAAACATAGTTTAGCATCATCTGAGTATAATACCAGAAGACAGGAATGTGAAACAGGTTTAGCAGCGCTTCGTCAACAATTTTCAATTACATCTTTTAGAGAAGCCACGCTGATTATGTTAGATGCAGTAGCGGAAATTATTTCAAGTGACGTGTACCATAGATGCAGATATGTGATTGAAGAAATTGCCAGAATGGAATCCGCTTGTAATCATTTGCTTGCTGGTGAGATAGATGCATTTGGTGCCCGCATGTATGAAACGCATACTGGGTTAAGCAAGCTCTATAATGTAAGTTGCCCAGAGCTGGATCTAATTGTAGAAAACTGCATGAATGAAACTGCTATTATTGGCGCAAGAATGATGGGTGGTGGCTTTGGGGGTTGTGTGATAGCGCTTGTACAAGCAACCGAACTAGAAACCGTTTATAAACGCATAAACGCTGTATACGAAAATACATTTGGACGCAGTATGGGTAAATATGTGATGCAAATAGGTGATGGTACTAGGCTATTGAATTAAACTTGCAATGATACAAGTATGAAAAAAAACATGATGGATCAAAAAAGAATTGTTTGGGCCTTATGCCTTTGTATGCTGGCTGGTTTTTTACAACCTGCTTTTGGACAAAGAAATATTTTATCAAAGGCTTTTACACAAAACGAGTTACAAAATAAATTATCAAATATTGGAGCTTGGCGACTGGCGCAAAAGAATAACTATTTACAAAAAGTTGCCGCACTGCCTGACTCTGTAAAAGCAAGGCTTGTAAAAGAAGGCGACAAGGGTTTAAAATACGATTGGCCCGCTTTACCAGCAAGTTTATACCTCGATTATAAAATAACGGGCACCCGTTACAATTTTGAAAGAAAAAATAATGAGCGCCGAAAAGTTTTAAATGAATTAGCGGTCGCTGCGATTATTACAAAGGATAAAAAATACATTCCACAAATTGCTAATGGCATTTGGACACTTTGCGAGCAAAGCACTTGGGTTTTGCCAGCGCATGTAGTAGTTCAAAAAGAAAAAACAGGACTTCCGGATCCGTATGAAGTCGTTATTGATTTAGGGAGTGGTACAGCTGCTGCGCAGCTATCTATGATTCAGTTTATGTTAAGAGATGAACTGGATGCATATTCGAAGGGTATTGGTAAACGTGTTTTTGCTGAATTAAATAAAAGAATATTTCAGCCTTATTTAACGCGTAACGATTTTTGGTGGATGGGTTTTACCGGACAACCTGTAAACAATTGGAATCCATGGGTAAATACGAATGTACTTATGACAGCGCTATATAGTGAGCTTGCCGCTGATAGCGTTGGACTTATTATTGGTAAAACGGTTAAGAGCACGGATATTTTTGTAAATCAATATCCTGATGATGGCGGTTGTGACGAAGGTCCTTCTTATTGGAGTGAAGCAGGTGGCAAGCTCATGCGTTTTATTCATGTTTTAAATAAGTTAACAACCACATCTATTGATTGGAAACAGCAACAGCTTATTTACAATATGGGTAGCTATATCAGTAAAGTGCATATTGGAGACAATAACTTTGTAAATTTTGCAGATGCTTTTTCTAAATCTATACCTGATCCTGAAAGTGTTTACTCCTATGGTGCACTATTTAATGACACTCCATTAAAATCTTTTGGCGCTTATTTATTTGGTTTACAAAAACAAAAATTAGACAACGGTAATATCATTGACTTTTTAGAAACAACTTCTATTTATGATTCACTTACAACAGTGCCACCTATTGCGCCACTGCCTGCTGTGTCTTGGTTTGCTGATAGACAGGTCTTAACGGCTAGAACTAAAAGTGAATCAACCAACGGCCTTTTTTTAGCCGCTCAGGGTGGACATAACGCTGAAAGTCATAACCACAATGACATTGGTAATTTTATTGTATATGCAAATAATACACCCGTTTTTGTTGATGCAGGTGTTGGAAGTTATACTGCACAAACATTTAGCAGTAAGCGCTATGAGCTATGGAATATGCAATCGGTGTGGCATAACTGTCCTACCATTAATGGCGTCATGCAAAAAGAAGGTATCCAGTATAAAGCAACAAATGTTTTGTACGCCAAAAACACATCGGGTGTTTCTGTTTCTATGGATATCGCGCAAGCCTATCCAACAGAAGCTGCAGTAAAAAAATATGAACGAAAATTTGATTTTGACCAGTCAAAAAATACCATTCAATTATTTGAAAACTATGAAATGCTCGAATGGAAATCACCACTGGTACAATCGTTTTTGGTATTTATAAAACCAACTATTGAAAAACCTGGCCAACTTTTATTTGCATTACAAGACGGTGCCTCTGTGGCGTTTAATTATGACGCCAAACTGTTTGATATTACTATAGAAGACAAATTATTAGATGACGAAAGAATCAGTGGCATTTGGGGAAAACAGTTATACCGCATTCAGCTAGTAGCAAAAGGAAATAAAAAAACAGGAAAACATAATTTTTCTATTGCGCTTATCAATGAATCTAATAGCAACAAATAATACAATGATGAAAAGAAGAAATTTTATACAGCTATCCTCTATTTTAAGTTTTGTTGGCCTGGCCCCCGTACTTACTACAAAAGCAGCAACTGCCTCTGATAGCATTGATGCATTTGAAACAACAGGTGCTAAAGACCGAATGTTCTGGGTAAAGCTGCTTGACAAAATTGCCTCGCCCATTTTATCATCGATGAGTAAAGGGGAACTCAAAAAAACAATGCCCATGGACTATAGCCCTGCCTGGGATAACCGTAACAAAGAGGTTGCTTATATGGAAGCTATTGGTCGTTTAATTGTTGGCATTGCACCATTTGTAGCACTTCCGGATGATGATACTGAAGAAGGGCGTATTAGAAAAAAAATGCGCGATCAAATACATGCTTCATTAACACATGCTGTGGATCCGGAAAGTCCAGATTATTTATATTGGGGCTCACAAAAAGTAGCCCAACCACTTGTAGATGCTGCATTTTTAGCAGAGGCGTTGTTATTAGCGCCTGCAGCACTTTGGGAGCCCCTTAGTAAGCAAACCAAAGAACGTTTTATTACAGAGTTTACAAAACTGCGTGCCATTAAACCATCTAATAATAACTGGGTTTTATTTGCTGCTATTGTAGAAACATTTTTACTGTCGATTGATGCCCCTATTGACGCTGCTCGTATAGACGCCGGTATTGATAAAATACAAGGTTGGTATGTGGGTGATGGTTGGTATAGCGATGGCGTTAAATTTCATTTTGATCATTACAATGGTTTTGTAATTCAACCCATGTTAGTGACTGTACTTCGTGTAAATGTCAGTAAAGGAAGAAGAACACAAGCAGAACTCGATCTTGCAATAAAACGAATGAAACGGTATGCTTCATTTCAAGAACGTTTTATTTCTCCGGAAGGAACATTTCCAGTATTTGGAAGATCTTCGACCTATAGGGTAGGTGCTTTTTGGCCACTCGCTACATTGGCACTTGAAGACAACTTGCCAGCCGGTGTATTGCCTTCACAAGTAAGACCAGCATTAACAGCGGTATTTAAAAGGGTGTTTGTAAAAGACACATTTAATGCAAATGGGCTGCTAACACTAGGTTTTGTGGGTGCTAACCAGTCTAATATTGCAGATTCCTATTCTAACACGGGCAGTATGTATTTAGCGTCTTTTGCATTTATGCCATTAGGACTTCCATCCACCCATGCATTTTGGGCAGATCCCGCAACCAATTGGACGCAAAAAAGGGCATGGAATGGAGAAGTATTTCCTAAAGATTACGCTGTAGATTATTAACTTTATTACCTTATTAAATTTCGGACATGAAAAAATACATCCTTGGTTTTGCACTCTTGTTGGTGATGGCTCAAATTGGTTTTGCGCAAACTGCTTCTATTAAAAATAAAATGGAAGCGCTTATTCAGGACAATTTTGCTTTTGCTGCTAAACAATACCAGTATTTAAAAGCAAATACGCCTGATTCGGTAATGCCTCGTAGTTATGTGTTAGCAACAAATACATCAGTAACTAGCGATACCAAATGGTGGTGCAGTGGATTTTATCCGGGCACTTTATGGTATTTGTATGCCTATACCAAAGATGAAAATATTAGAAAGGAAGCAGAAAAAAGACTGGGTATTTTAGAAAAAGAAAAATACTATACAGGCAATCATGATCTAGGTTTCATGATCTATTGTTCTTTTGGAACCGCTTATAAATACACCAACAACCCCGCGTACAAAGACGTTGTTACCATTGCAGCTAAATCACTTTCGACAAGATACAGACCCGCTATTAAATCCATTCAATCTTGGAATAGCAGAGATATTTTAAAGTGTCCAGTGATTATTGATAACATGATGAACCTAGAATTGCTACACTGGGTAAGTGATCATGGTGGTGATCCGGTATATAAAGAAATTGCAGTTACTCATGCCAATACGACTATTGAACATCAATTTAGACCAAACAATAGTTCTTACCATGTGGTAGACTGGGATTTAAATACTGCTACAGTGCTTAAAAAAATTACTTGGCAGGGTGCTGCAGATTCGTCGGCATGGTCGAGAGGTCAAACATGGGGACTATACGGATATACCATGATGTACCGTTTTACTAAAAATCCAGCCTATTTAAACCAGGCTAAAAAAATTGCAAAATTTATTTTGTCTCATCCTAATTTACCAGCTGACAAAGTGCCTTATTGGGATTTTGATGCCACAACCATTCCAAATGCACCACGCGACGCGTCAAGTGGCGCTATTATGGCGTCTGCACTATTAGAGCTTGGGCAATATACCTCTGGTAAAGAAAAAACGGAATACATAAAAACAGCAGAAACCATCTTAATGGCCTTATCATCGGAGGCGTATAGGGCAAAGCTTGGCCAAAATGGAGGCTTTATACTCATGCATAGCGTAGGGTCGCTTCCGCATAAGTCTGAAGTGGATGCGCCTTTAACCTACGCAGACTATTATTTTATTGAAGGGCTTACGCGTTATAAAGATTGGTATTTGAAATAATACCCATTAAAGGTATTTTTTGCCGTTCGTCTATTTTAACAGTTTGGTTGGCAATACTTTGTGATGCACACGATACTTTCGTGTGGAATTTCACAAATATCATCTCTTTAGAACCAAACAAACTGCATGATTTCATTTTTTAAAGAAAAAAAACGCCTTTATATTACCCTTTTTGCGTTTTTGTTTTCATTATCCTCTTTTGCACAGTATACTTCGGTTAGCGGAACGGTAAAAGATACCACCGAAAAAAAGAACTTAGCGCTGGCTTCTGTAAACATTTTAAGAGCCAAAGATTCGGTGCTTGTAAAAACAGTAAGAACATCAAGTAAAGGAGAATTTGCTATTGAGCGTATAGCTGCTGGCAATTACATTATCATGGTAAGCTATCCGCAATACGCTGATTTTACGGATAAAATTACTGTGGGTGCAACGCCAACAGTACTCAATATTGCCATTGATACCAAAGCCCATATACTTAAAGAAGTTATTGTTAAAAATACGGTATCAGCCATTCGTGTAAAGGGTGATACTACTGAGTACAAAGCCGATAGCTTTTATGTTACCCCCAATGCCGACGTACAAGAACTTCTAAAAAAGATGCCAGGTATACAGGTAAATGCAAAAGGTGAAATTACGGCACAAGGAGAAAAAGTAAATAAGGTACTTGTGGATGGCGAAGAATTTTTTAGTGACGATCCTGCGGTAGTAACTAAAAATTTAAGAGCAGATGTTGTAGATAAAGTACAAGTATTTGATAAAAAATCGGATCAGGCAGTTTTTACAGGTATTGATGATGGACAGAAGTCTAAAACCATTAACCTTCAATTAAAGGAGGACAAAAAAAATGGATACTTTGGTAAAGCCGAAGCTGGAAGCAACTTTAACCAGTTTGGTAATGGCAAATTAATGACCAATGCTTTTAAAGGGAAAAGAAAAATTGCCGGTTATGTGACCACCGATAATACCAAATTTGACAATTTAAATTGGGACGAGGCGCAAAATTATGGTGATGGTGCCGGTATCACTACAGAATTTGGAGACGGAGGTATGTCAATGATTATGACAAGTGGTGATGGTGAAGAGGGTGGTTCTACAGGTTTTCCAAATCAACAATCGGCCGGCGCAACATTTAGTAATAAATTTGACAAGGGCTCTGTTAATACCAGCGCGCAATACAACAGGCTTATTGTAAATGGTATAACAGGTTCATACAGTAAAACTATTTTACCTACCAACTCTATTATAAACAATACGTTTAGTACACAACGCAACGAAAAAAAGAAATACAAGTTTACCACCACCGATCAGTGGGGTACAGATAGTACAGGCTTATTTAAATTAACATTAAAGGCGGCAAATGTAATATCTGATAATGCCAATAGCTTTAGTGGTGGCTCTTATATTCCTGAAACTGGAGCACAACTAAACAATACAGCACGCACTACTAGTAATAGTACCAATGATAAAACCCTTAACGGTACCATTAGTTACCGTCTTCGTTTTGCAAAAAAAGGCCGAACCATTTCAGTAAATTCTGATTTTAATTTTGGTGATAAAACTCAAGATGGGTTACTAAATGCACAAAACGATTATTTTAATGCATCTAATGTGGTGGTTAAAAGAGAAACCATTGCGCAAACCAAAGCCTTAACACAACTAACTTCTGCGGGTAGCGTAAATACGGTTTACACGGAGCCGCTAGGTAAAAATTCATTCTTGATCTTTAATTATAAAATTGGACTTGCGGGTAATAACTCAGAACGCAACACATTTGATGACAGGGCTGGGCAACCAAAAATCAAAGTAGATACTTTAAGTAATCATTTTAAATTTAATACCGTTAACAACAGTAGTAATATTAGTTACCGATATGCTGTTAAAAAAGTAAACTTTAATATTGGTACAGGTATTGGTTCGGCTAAATATAGCTTGTTTGATTATGCTACAAATGATAGTAGAGCCGTTAATTTTACCAATTTTATCCCGTCTGCTACATTTAATTTTACCCCCAAACAGCAAAAAAAGTTTGTATTAAGTTATGTAGGAAACACACAAAACCCTTCACTACTTCAAATACAACCTATTATCGACAACACAGATCCGCTAAATATTACAGTAGGTAATGCTAATTTAAGACAGTCTTTTACCAATAGGTTTTCATTCAACTATAATAGTTTTAAAGTAATGAAAAGCAAGTATGTGCAGTTTAGTGGTAGTTTCTCTAACACCAATGATGCAATTGCAACGGCTTCCACCATTGATGCTTTTGGTAAGTCTGTTAACCAGTACGTAAACGTGGATGGTAATTACAATTATGGCTCAGGCTTTTATTACGATTTTGAACTCTACAAGGGTATTAATTTTGGAGTGAATACGGGTGTTAATGGTGGCAGGTACAATAATATTGTAAATGGCATTAAAAATACCAATGACAATATTTCTACAAGGCTAGGTATTCAACTTTCTTATTGGGGCGATAAAAAAATTAACTTTTGGAGTAGTTTTGATGCATCCAACAATAAAACAGTATCAAGTATTAGACCAGGCGCTTCTACTAATTTCTGGTCTTACCGTAACAATTCAAATGTTCAATTTAAGTTTAAAAAAGCCAAGTTCTTTATTGACTTAAGTACAGATATAGTGGTGTATCAAAAGTCTGTGGCATTTCCTAACCAGCGTAATATTTATTTAGTACACCCGTCTATGCGTAAGGTGATTTCTAAAAATGATAAGTGGGAGGCCAAGCTTATGGTATATGATTTATTCAATCAAAACCAATTTGTGGACAGAAACATCACGAGTAATTTTATTTCTGAAACCACCAATAATGGTATCAGACGTTACGCGCTATTTAGTATCATCTACAACTTTTCAAAAAATGGGAAGCCGGTATCGATGGGCTTCTAATCAAGTTTTAATTTTTAATACAGAGTCATGAGAATTATATATATCGTTGTTTTAACTTTTATTGTTGGCACCAGTGCTGCGCAGGTTAATTTTATTAGTGCGGGAAAAATTACCTACGAGAGGCGTATTAGCCAGTTTGCTGCACTCATTAATGCAGAAGCAGAAGAAAACATTTGGATGGAAGAACTTAAAAAGCAGTTTCCAAAAGTGGTAGCAGATAATTACACGCTTCAGTTTAATAATCAAGAAAGCTTTTATTATTTGACTAAAGAAAATCCTGATAACAAGTATATAAACATGATTTTTAAACCTACTGAAACAAATTATGTGAACCAAAAGCACGAATTAGGGATGGTTACAAATGCTGCCAGTGTTTTTGAAACGAACTACTTAGTAAATGACAGTCTTGTGAAATACGAATGGAAAATTACGGGTGAGGTTAGAGATATTGCAGGCTTTGAATGTAAAAAAGCAGTTACTAAAATATGCGACTCGGTAGTTGTAGTTGCTTTTTACACCGATCAAATTCCAGTGCAAGCCGGTCCCGAAAATTTTAATGGGCTTCCTGGTATGATATTAGGTATTGCAGTACCCCGTTTAGGCACTACTATTTTTGCAACGAGCATTTCATTGCAAGCAGCACCTAATTATGTTTTACCAACACTTAGTAAGCCTAAAAAATCAAGCATCAAGCAATTAGATGCAGATCTTGCAAAGACTACTAAAGATTGGGGTAAAGAAGCAGCTGCTATTTTGTGGTTTTTAAAACTCTAACCTAGTCCGCCTTTCCCTCTGTATAGTTTAATGGGTTTGTCCAGTTTTACTTTAAGCACCGTAATATAGGTGTCTAAAGTAGTAGCAGGTACATTAATGTATACAAGTCCGGGAACAGGACTCCAGGAAATTTTGCCAACAACTTTTGATGTAAGTTTTGTGCCGTTGCCAAGTACTTCCACTGATTTAATTTTATTGTCGAGACCTTTAACCATAACAGGCCCACTTGTTTTACCGTGTAAAAACAAATAGAGGGTTGTAGAGTCTTTAGACAAAGTAGTAGGTCCATAAAAATGACCTTGAGGAATACCACCAATCGTATTAAAAATAGATTCACCGTGTTTACGGTTCCACTTGCCCAGTTCCTTTAAAATGTTTACCTGCTCGTCTGGAATAGTGCCATCGGCTTTAGGTCCAATATCTAATAATAAATTACCCCCATTAGAAACAGCGTCTACAAATATTGAAATGATTTCGTAAGGTGTTTTCCAATTGGTGTCAGATTTTCTATAACCCCAGTTATTATTGGTGGTCATACAAAGTTCCCACCATCTAAAACTAGGCCTTACCACCGGAAAATTTTGTTCCGGTGTTTCATAATCACCATAGCCTTGTAAACGACCATTGATAATAGTGCCCGGATTTTTTGCTAATAAGTTTGTTCTCACTTTGCTGCTTTCCCACTCTTCTGCACTATGTTCCCAATCACCATCAAACCACCATAAATCGGGATTGAATTTTGTAGACAGTTCGGTTAATTGATTTTGAAAAAATCCTTGAAATCTTTTCCAGCGAAGAGGATCATCGGCTACTTTATACCTACTGCTATCTTTTAAAAATCCAGGATAGTCAGGATGGCTCCAATCGATGAGTGAAAAATAAGCACCCACTTTAATATCGTTTTTACGCAGTGCATTAACGAGTGGATCAATCAAATCTCTTTTTGCAGGCGTATTTCTGATAACGTCATAATGTTTTTCTTTGGTATCCCATAATGCAACCCCGTCGTGGTGTTTGGTAGTGATAACGGTGTAGCGTGCACCTGCTTCTTTAAATAAATTAGCCCAAGCAGTAGGGTCGTATTTGCTAGCGGTAAATCCACTTAGCTGGCTCATATATGCTGGCCAGGTTACTTGTTTGTTGTGAAAACTCCAGCTTTCTGAAACGTCATTTACTGCATAAATACCATAGTGAATAAAGATGCCAAGTTTTGCATCTTCAAACCAACCCATTTTTTGCGCAATACTATCTTGGTTGATTTTACTTTGTGCACTCGTGGTAGTTGCAAGTGTGGTAAAAAAAAGTCCCGCAATAAATGCAGCAGTAATTTTTGAATAACGGTTCATAGTAACACTTATTTATGGGATTAAAAATCGACTATTTTTAATCGCTAGCACACTTTATTTCAAAAAATATTTTTATCTTATTGGCTGATATTCAATTTGGTTCTATTTGAATTTTTCCTGCTATTATTTTAACCCAATCTAGTTGTATGCGCTTTTATCGTGTTGTTTGTACATCCTTGTTTTTGTTTGTTGTAAGCAGCTTGTCTGCTCAATTGCAAAAAAGCAATCTTACATTTTCAAGTTTACCCTCAAGATGGGACGAGTCGCTACCGCTAGGTAATGGTATGCTTGGCGCCATGGTTTGGCAAAAAAACGATCAGTTGCGATTTTCTTTAGACTGTGCATCACTTTGGGATGAGCGTCCAATGAAAGATTTACACCGCAACGAATTTAGTTTTGGTTGGGTAGAAGAGCAGTATCAAAAAAATAACTATGCTACGGTACAAAAATATTTTGATGCACCTTATGATAGAGAACCCGCACCGAGTAAAATACCTGGCGCTGCTTTGGAGTTTGATACCCGAAAGTTTGGTGCCGTTACTAGCGCTCAATTAGATATTTCAAAAGCGTTGTGTAGTGTTAAGTGGGCATCAGGCGCTGAGCTACAAACGTTTGTAGATGCAAATCAGCAATTAGGCTGGTTCTCATTTTCAAATATTTCTGATAGCCTTGCACTACAATTAATTGCACCCGCCTATGGCGGCAAAGCCAGTGCTGGTGGGGATGTAGTAGGTGGCGATGATTTGTCGAGACTTGGTTATGAGCAAGGGGCTGTGACGCGCGCGACACATGAAATGGTATACAAGCAAAAAGGTTGGGGTGGTTTTTATTACACCGTTAAAGTGAAGTGGTGGTATACGGGTAAAAAATCTCTTACAGGCGTATGGACAATTATTGCAAAAGGCGAGGATAGTAAAGCTTACCGCGAGGCAACTTCTAGTTCCTATGCAGTTCAGTTAAACGCACACACAGGTTGGTGGAAAGCATACTGGTCTAAATCAAGTATTCAGGTGCCTGATACCTTACTTAATAAGCAGTGGTATCTCGAGCAGTATAAATTTGGTGCTGCATCACGCAAAGGTGGTCCACCTATTTCTTTGCAAGCTATTTGGACCGCAGACAATGGAAGGCTTCCGCCTTGGAAAGGAGATTTTCATCATGATCTTAACACTCAAATGAGTTACTGGCCAGGCTACACGGCCAATCATTTGGTTGAATCCAGTGTATTTACAGACTATTTAGATGCGCATAAAATGAATTACCAGCGCTACACCGAATTGTATTTTAAAACAAAGGGTCTGAATGTTCCGGGTGTTACAACGCTTGAAGGAACTGAAATGGGTGGATGGATACAATACGCTTTATCACCTACGGTAAGTGCTTGGCTTTCGCAACATTTTTACTGGCAGTGGAAATATAGTATGGATCCGATTTTTTTAAAAACAAAAGCCTATCCATGGTTTGCAGCAGTAGCTACTTATCTAGAAAATATTACCCGTGTAAATGCATCCGGCAAAAGAGTACTTCCTTTAAGTTCGAGTCCAGAAATTCATGACAATAATAAGGATGCATGGTTTACAACCAATACCAATTACGATTTGTCATTGATGAAATATGTTTTTGAAAAAGCTGCTGAAATGGCAACCGCTTTAGGCATGTATGAAGAGGCTGCACAGTACAAAAAAACACTAGGTCAGTTTGAACCGTTTATTATTTCTTCAAAAAATGAATTGATGTTTGCAAAAGACCATGCGTATACCAGTTCGCACCGTCATTTTTCTCATACCATGGCAATTTTTCCGTTAGGATTGTACCAGTGGAAAAACGGATCCGATAAGCCTGTAATGAAGGCTACCATTGACTTATTAGATAAGGTAGGACCATCCAATTGGTGTGGTTATTCATATGCATGGCTTGGTAATTTAAAAGCGCGTATTGCAGACGGTGAAGGCGCACAAAAAGCACTCCAAATATTTGCTAAAGCATTTTGTGCGGGCAATAGTTTTCATTTAAATGGAGATCAAACCAAAGAAGGCTATTCTAGTTTTACCTACCGTCCTTTTACACTCGAAGGAAATTTTGCATTTGCTTCAGGGGTTCAAGAAATGCTTGTGCAATCTTATCAGGGTTTTGTAGAAATATTTCCTGCAGTACCTAACAGTTGGGCAACCGTTTCATTTGATCAGCTCAGAACAGAAGGCGCTTTTTTAGTGAGTGCTTCAAAACAAAATGGGCAGGTAAAAACGGTAACAATAAAGGCAGAAAAAGACGGCATATTGCTGTTAAAAAATCCATTTAATGCAACCGAAAAATACAGCGTTACCCTAACTGGAGCCGTACAAAAAAATCCAGATCAAGAAGGCATGCTTCGTTTTGATTGTAAAAAAGGGGCATCGATCAAATTAAAAATACCCTAACCTTTTGTAACAATAAAGGCTCCCAACGGGAGCCTTTATTGTTTTGGTGCGGATGGAGGGGGTCGAACCCACACGCCTCGCGGCGCTAGATCCTAAGTCTAGTGCGTCTGCCAATTTCGCCACATCCGCATCCGAAGCCCAGTAAATTTTTGGGTTTGCTGGGCTGCAAAAGTAGGGTTTCTATTGATTTTTAGGCAAGTTTAGCCCATTTTTTTTCTAGTCTAGCTTTCTCTTCTAGATCTACCAGCCGGAGCCGTCGAATGACGCCTTGGGTCGCCACCTCTAAATGAGCGTCTTTCCCCGCTATTATTGCCGTTTCGGCGGTCTCTAAAGCCTCCGCCACCTCCTTTAACAGAGCCCGAATTTTGCTTAGAAGCTTTTTCTTCGGCAAATGTAAGCACCCAGGGATGCTCTTTAACTTCTGGTATGCTTTGCGCAATTAGTTTTTGAATGTCTTTTAAGTACGCTTTTTCCTCTCCATCGCAAAATGAGATGGCAATGCCAGATGCGCCCGCTCTTCCCGTACGGCCAATTCGGTGCACATAGGTTTCGGCAATATTTGGAAGCTCGTAATTGAAAACGTGTGATAATTGATCTACGTCGATACCTCTTGCCGCAATATCTGTGGCTACGAGTATTCTTAAGGTGCCAGATTTAAAATCGGTAAGGGCTTTTTGTCTTGCATTTTGTGATTTATTACCATGGATAGCAGCAGCTTTTTCACCAAGTTTTAAAAGGTCTTTTACTACTTTATCGGCGCCATGTTTTGTTCTTGTAAATACAAGGGCTGTTTTAATACCTGCGTCTTGTAATAAATGCGAGAGTAATAATTTTTTATTGCCTTTGTCTACATAATATACTGACTGCTCAATTTTTTCTGCAGTAGAAGATACGGGTGTAATTTCTACTTTAACTGGATTGTTTAAAATACTATTTGCCAATTGTCCAATTTCTGGTGGCATGGTAGCAGAGAAAAATAAGGTTTGTCTTTTAGCAGGAAGTTTTGCAATTACTTTTTTTACGTCATGGATGAAACCCATATCTAGCATACGGTCTGCCTCGTCTAGTACAAATATTTCTAACTGGTTTAATTTAATATAACCTTGTTGCATTAAGTCTAATAATCTGCCGGGTGTTGCAATTAAAATATCAACACCACGTCTTAGCATAGAAACTTGAGGCACTTGTGAAACACCACCAAAAATTACGCTATGGCTTAGGCCTGTTTTTTTACCATAGGCTTCAAAGCTTTCATCAATTTGAATGGCTAACTCCCGCGTAGGTGTAAGAATTAATGATTTGATGCCGTTGTGTGTACTTTTTTTATTGTAGAGTAATTGTAAAATAGGAATGGCAAAAGCGGCTGTTTTACCGGTACCTGTTTGTGCGCAACCCAGTAAGTCTTTGCCTTCTAATAAAACGGGGATAGACTGTTCTTGAATAGGGGTAGGGTTCGTGTACCCTTCTGCTTTAACGGCCTCTAAAATAGGCTCAATTAAGTTTAATTGTTCGAATGATAACATAGTATTATTTAAATATAAAAACACGGGGCATTGGCCGGGTGCTATACAAACTTTCTGTTAAGGACTTGAATTACTTTGTCACTGAAGTGTGATCTAGTCTGATAGGGAGAGAACGTATATGAATACTACAAAGGTACGTAAAATAAAATTAGTGCTGAATTAGCGCCACAATCGCCTCTAGATACTGCTGGTCTACAGCGTCAAACTGATCTAGCTGATCGCTGTCTACATCGAGTACGCCAACAACGCTAGTGCCATTAAAAATAGGCACTACAATTTCAGATTTTGATGCACTGCTACACGCAATATGACCTGGAAATTTTTCAACGTCTGCAACAACAATCGTTTCCTCTTTTGCCCAACTTGTTCCGCAAACACCCCTACCTTTTGCAATTCTAGTACATGCAACGGGTCCTTGAAAAGGCCCTAACACAAGTTCTGAGTTTCCGGTATTGGCATTTTCTTTTACCATATAAAATCCTACCCAAAACCAACCAAATTGTTCTTTGAGTGCAGCTGCAATATTGGCAAGGTTGGCAGTAAGATCTGGTTCGCCTGTAATGAGCGCCTCAATTTGCTGCGTGATTGAAATGTATTTTTCTTGTTTGCTACCGCTAACAATATTTAAGTCTTCTGCCATAAAAATATTTTTTCTAATTCCTTTTTTTCAATGCGTGCAACAAATAAAATATAACCAATTAACAATACCATACCGCTTATCGTTTGCCACCAAAAATCTACTACAAAAATGGAGATGGCTTTATGAATTAAAAAAACAAGCACCGCAATAATTAAGTATGCTGTAATTTTTTTTGCAGGGTAAGGAACTGGATATACTTTTTGTCCCCAATTGTAACTTATGATCATCATGGTGCCATAACAACAAAATGTAGCCCATGCACTTGCAATAAATCCAAAATAAGGAATGAAAATAAAATTAAGTACAATGGTGATGGCAGTTCCAATGAGTGTGATATAAGAACCGGCCGTTGTTTTGCCCGTTAGTTTAAACCAAATGCTGAGGTTATAATAAATACCTAAAAATATATTCGCGAGTAATAAAATAGGCACAATGCCAATGGCTGAGCGGTATGCAGGTCCAATTAAATAAGACCAGATGGGTAAAAATAACGACACTACTAAAAACATAACACTAAGCACAATCACAAAAAACTTAAGTACGCGCGCATATATTTTTTGTGGCTCTTGACCCGCGGCCTGTTTAAAAAAGAAGGGTTCGGCGCCCATTCTAAAGGCTTGTACAAATAAGGTGATTAAAATGGAAAGTTTATAGCAGGCGTTGTAAATACCTACTTGTTCGTTTTTAAAAATGTCTGAACCGGGAAGCCATGCTTTTAACATGAGTCTGTCAAAAGTTTCGTTGATGATACCCCCAAATCCTACAATTAATAAGGGAAGGGCATATACCATCATTTCTTTCCAAAGCTTGGTGTCAAATGTGAGGCGTACACTCAAAATTTCTTTACTCAATAAAAGAAGTGTTATGGCACTTTGAATTAAGTTGGCAAGTACCACATATACAATGGGGTTGGTAGAAAAACTAAAAAAATTGCCCGTCCAACTGTCCGGATTGTTAGCAAGTGTGCGTGGACAATAATTGATAAAAAACCAAGTAAGCACAAGGTTAATAAAAATGCCTGCAATATTTACAAATGCGTATTTGATAGGACGCTCTTCTTGGCGAAGCTTTGCAAATGGAATTTTATTGAGTGTGTCTATTCCAATAATACCAATGGTGATAATGGCAATTTGTGGAATATCTGCAAAGCCAATGAGTGCACTAAAGGGAGCTCTAAATATCCATAAAAGACCAGACAGTAAAATGGTACTGATTACAATTGAAAAAAAGCTGGTGCTGTAAATTGTTTTTTTATACGCCTCCTGACTAGAAAATCTAAAGTAAGCCGTTTCAAAACCGTAGGTAAATAAAATGCTTAAAACAGGTATGGCAGAGTAGAGCAAACTTTGTCTACCAAAATCGGCGGGCGAAACATATTCCGAATAGGTTAAAAGCGGCACCAGCAAATAGCCAATAAAACGGGCGGCTATAGAACTTACGCCATACCAAAGTGTTTGACCCGCTAATTTTTTAATACCGCTCAATGATTTCTTGTTTTGCTGCTGCTAAAGTAACAAAACCATTTTACTGATGGGCGTGATTTGGCATTTTATTATTGATTGCGGCCTTTGTAGGCAAAAATGCAGGGTTGGATAAAGTACTAGAATCTGTGAGGGTGTTTAAAAAAGCAGTGAGCTGCCCTATTTCGTAATTGGATAGGGGTATTTGCCCCGATGTTTTGTAATGGGTGAGTACATCCAGTATTGAATAATAACGGCCATCATGTCCATACGGAAAGGTGAGGGCTACATTTCGAAGACTAGGTACTTTAAATTTGAGAGAATCGGAGCTATTACCCGTAAACCGCGCCCGCCCATTGTCTTTTAAAATAGGGTCTCTTGTAATAGCTGTGTTTTGATAACTGTAATTGCTAAATAGTGGTGGGGCATGACAGGACACACATTTTTTTTCAAATATCTCATACCCTAATTTTTCTGGCAAAATAAAAGAAGCTTCACCCCGCATCACCTGATCGTATTTGCTATTAGCGGATACGAGGGTTAATTGAAACTGACTAAGTGCCCTCGAAATTTGATCCATTGTAATTTTTGATGGACCAAACGCAGCGCTAAACATTTTTTTATAGCCAGGACTAGCGTTTAACTGTTTAAGTAGTTCCGGAATATTGGTATCCATTTCATCTGAAGAGTGCATAGGTAAAAGCACCTGCTCCTCTAGGCTAGCAGCTCGGCCGTCATACATAAATTCCTTTTGCCATGCACTATTAAAAAGGCTGGGTGCATTTCTGGTAGTAAGGTTGTTAACGCCATGACTTAATGGATGATCGTAAGTGGCAAAAGCTGCCGAAGGTTCGTGACAGGTGGCGCAACTAACGGTGTTATCACTACTAAGCAAGGGGTCATAAAACAATTTTTTACCCAGTGCGATACCTTCTTTAGTAAGTGGGCTCCTATTAAAATTGTACGCTGCCGCTGGCCAGCCCTTAGGGCTTACAAACTTTACGGGGGTTGGTTTGTATGAAAAAATAGTGGTTGCACCCATGCATAGCGCGGCAAAGGATATCGTTGTAACAATGGATGCAACAGAAATTTTCATAGACATAAATAGCGGCATGTTAAAGGTACAAACGTCTTTATTAATATCTTCATGCAAGAAACATTTAAGTTAGCGTTATTATGAGAGTTGTTATTCAGCGTGTACTCGAAGCATCGGTGGTGGTAGATGAAAAAGTAGTAGGAGCTATTGGTAATGGCCTACTTGTGCTGCTTGGCATCGAAGACGCAGATACGGAAGAGGACATTACCTGGCTTAGTAATAAAATTACAGGACTAAGGCTTTTTGATGACGCAGAGGGCGTTATGAATTTGTCGGTTAAAGACATAGGTGGCGATATTTTACTTATTAGCCAGTTTACTCTTTTAGCGAGTACCAAAAAAGGCAATAGGCCTTCTTATATTAAAGCCTCCAAGCCGCCTATTGCAGTGCCATTGTATGAACAAATGATTTTGGCCTTAAGTAATGATTTAGGTAAACCACTACAAACAGGAATTTTTGGTGCAGACATGAAAGTGAGCCTTATAAATAACGGTCCGGTTACTATAACCATTGACTCTAAAAACAAAGAATAATGACAATTGAAAAAGCACAACAAGACGTAGATACCTGGATTCAAACCGTTGGCGTTCGGTATTTTAATGAGCTTACCAATATGGGTATTTTAATGGAAGAAGTGGGAGAGCTAAGTAGGATACTGGTGCGTAAATATGGTGAACAATCTTTTAAGGCCGGCGAGTCTGATAAAGATATAGCAGATGAAATGGCTGATGTATTGTGGGTGCTGATTTGCCTCGCTAATCAAACAGGTGTGGACTTAACAAAAGCACTCGAAAAAAACTTTGATAAAAAAAATAATAGAGATGCCACAAGGCATATCAACAACGAAAAATTAAAATAATTTTCCTATCTAATTGGGTCGATTACCGCAACAAAAAAATTAATTAAAAAGGCGCGCTTGATTCAAGCGCGCCTTTTTAATGTTGAGTAAACTCAAAATTTATTTGCTTTCAAAAATACTTTTTTGTTTTGCCATTTTTTCAATGTCGGCAACGGTTCTTGGAGAAGAAGCCGATAGGTTTTGGTTACCTGTTGGGGTAATTAAAATATCATCTTCAATTCTTACACCAATGCTCCACCATTTTTTATCGCAGTTGCTTCCTGGTGGAATATAAATGCCCGGCTCAACGGTTAATACCACACCTGGATCTAATGTGCGAGGTCCCATGTCATGCACGTCTAAACCTAAATGGTGAGACGTACCGTGCGGGAAATATTTACGCGCTTCTGCTTCTGTTTTTACAATACCAAGTGCTACAAGACCTTTATTTACAACGGCTCTTGCTGCTGCATCTACAGACGCAAAAGGAGCGCCAGGCTTACATGCGGCAATACCTGCGTCTTGCGCTGCTAAAACTAGTTCGTAAATGATTTTTTGTTCTGGCGAAAACTTGCCGTTTGCAGGCACTGTTCTTGTAACGTCTGCAGTATAACCATGGTATTCTGCAGCGCAATCACTTAATAATAAATCACCATCGTTCATTAATTTAAGATTGGTTACATAGTGTAGTACGCATGCGTTTTCGGCAGCACCTACAATGCTAGGGTAGCCAGGATATTCAGAACCATTTTTCTTGAAATGGTATTCCATAATAGCTTGTGCTTGGTATTCAGTCATGCCAGGCTTAACAGCGCGCATAACATCGTTGTGACCATCGCAACTAATAGATGCAGCTTTACTAATAAGTGCAATTTCTTCTGGTTGCTTGATGCCTCTTAAGCCAGATAAAATGGCTTGTAAATTACGCCCAGCAACAGGTTTGTTGGAAGCAGCAATAGCACTGTCAACAATAGTAGCCATGCGGGTTAAAGGATCAACACTTTTTTTATACGTGTAAAAAACGTCTTCGTTTTTATACGCTGTAAATACAGAATCGATGCTTGAAAAATTAATGGTGCTTGCGTTAAATTTATCGTTGGTGAAAACGTTGGCAATTTTATATTTTTCTTGCACGCCTTCTACGCCTAATATTTTTCCGGTCCATAATTCTCTTTGCGGATCACGGTTTTGAACAAAAATAAATTCGGTACCCGTTTTATCTAAAATGGTTACAGGCTGCTTAAACAACAACAAAACTGCATTAGGTTCTTCGAGGCCTGTAAAGTAGTAGAAATTTTTATTTTGTGAATATTGAAAATCAACATCATTGGTTCTCACACGCACCTGCGAAGCAAAGAAAATACCTACTCCATTTTTAGAGAGTTTTTCTTTAAATGCAGCTCTGCGGCCAGCATGAAACTCGGGCGTTAAATAATCACTTGGGTAAAGGGTTGTTTGCTGTGCAAAAACCAGTAGAGGAGCCACAAAAGTGAGCATCCACGTCATCAGTTTCTTTTTATTCATGGTGTTTTAAATTTATCCCGCTAAAGCTATAGGATTTCTCTGAGTCAGAGAAAAAAAATGGATAAAGGGGCTAAAGCGCCTTTTTTAGGGAGAATGGCTTATTTTTGCCCTGTATGAGTAAGCCCGCGTTAACCCCACAAGAAAATAATTTTCAGGCCATTATATCGCATGCCAAAGAGTATGGATTTGTGTTCCCTAGTAGTGAAATTTATGATGGTTTAAGTGCTGTATATGATTACGGTCCTTACGGGTCTGAACTCAAAAAAAATATCAGGGATTATTGGTGGCATAGCATGACCCAAATGCATGAAAACATTGTGGGTATTGATGCCGCGATATTTATGCACCCCACCACTTGGAAAGCGAGCGGTCACGTAGATAGTTTTAGTGACCCCTTAATTGACAATAAAGATTCTCAAAAGCGCTATAGAGTAGATCATTTGATTGAAGCCAAAGCCGACAGCTTACGCGCGGCCGGCGCAGCAGCAGAGGCAGATGCACTGATTGCCAAAATGGAGGAACTACTTGGTTCGGATAATTTTGAAGCCCTTCAGCAGTTACTGGTGGATCAGAAAATTACTTGTACCGTAAGTGGTACTTCTAATTGGACGGCTATTAGACAGTTTAATTTAATGTTTGATACGCAGTTAGGTTCTGTAGCCGAAGATGCCAATACTATTTATTTAAGACCAGAAACCGCTCAAGGTATTTTTGTAAACTTTTTAAACGTGCAAAAAACAGCGCGCATGAAAGTGCCGTTTGGTATTGCGCAAACTGGAAAGGCTTTTAGAAATGAAATTGTAGCGCGTCAATTTATATTTAGAATGCGTGAGTTTGAACAAATGGAAATGCAGTTTTTTGTACGTCCTGGCACGCAAAAAAAATGGTATGACTACTGGAAAGAAGCGCGTTTAAATTGGCACACCGAGTTAGGCATGCCTGCAAATAAATACCGTTTTCATGACCACGTAAAACTTGCGCACTATGCAGACGCTGCATTAGACATCGAGTTTGAATTTCCATTTGGTTTTAAAGAATTAGAAGGCATACATTCCCGTACCGATTTTGATTTGACTAGACACCAAGAGTTTAGCAAAAAGAAGCAACAATATTTTGATAACGATATCGATGAAGCAACCGGAAAGCCTTATGGTAATTACATTCCGTACGTTATTGAAACTTCTATAGGACTTGATCGTATGTTCTTAGCCGTTTTAAGTAACGCCTACGAAGAAGAAAAAATTACCAAAGAAGATGGTAGCACAGACGAACGTGTGGTGCTTCATATTCCAGCAAAAATTGCGCCCGTTAAACTCGCTATTTTACCGCTTGTTAAAAAAGACGGTCTTCCAGAAATTGCACGTGAACTAATGGATAGCTGTAAAGGTCAATTCAAATGTTTCTACGAAGAAAAAGATGCGATTGGAAAGCGTTACCGCAGACAAGATGCTATTGGTACTCCTTTTTGCGTAACCATTGATCATCAAACAAAAGAAGATCAAACCGTTACCATTCGTTACCGCGATGCGATGACGCAAGAACGTGTGCATATTAGCAAGGTAAAAGAGATTGTGTTGGGGGCTATTGCTTAACCATATATCTCCAAGTGGATGTCTTTTTTGTCGTAGCCTGCTGCCATGATGCGCTCCTTGGCTTCGTCAATCATATTTTTCCAGCCGCACAAATAAAACTGTGATGGATTTTTAGCTGCTATTAATTTTTCATACACGGCGTGTACATAGCCACTGTAACCCCCTTCTGGCGTACTCTCTTCTCTAGAAAAAACGGGGTGGTAATAAAAATTATTTTCTAGACCCTCGAGCGCTTTTAATTCCTGACCGTATAATCGGTCGGTTATTTTACGACATCCAAAAATCAGGTGAATATTTTTGTGCGCTAATTTTTGCTGATGGATATAGTTAACCATAGATCTAAAAGGCGCAATACCCGTTCCCGTGCATATCAAATACAGGTCTTTATCCAGTGTTTCTGGTAAGGTAAACACGCCCACAGGGCCTCTTAAAGTTAGCGTACTTCCTTCTTTTATTTCATTGAATAAGTAAGTGGTGCCAAGGCCCCCCTCTAATAAAACAATAACGAGTTCTATAATATTGGTGCCATCAGGGGCAGAAGCAATGGAATAACTACGCCAGCGCTTGTTGGTTTTTTCGTGAATGGGTAAATCAAGTGTAACAAACTGCCCTGGCTTAAAATCAAAGACGTCCAGTTCTGGAATTTGTATCCAAAAACGCCTGGTGGTAGCCGATTCGTCTTCAATTTTGATAACCGTTCCTGTACGCCAAGGTTGCAGCATGGATTTACTGTTTGACACAATTTAAATGAATGCAGCCGAAGTATAAAATAAATTCTGCGCAAAATTGGGTGCAGGAAAAAAAATATGCACAAAAAAAAATCCGAGGGCGAAGCCCTCGGATTTTTCGATCTAAAAAAATTTCAGATGTAAATCATTCAAAAGTTTATTTAGGATCTAATGCTAACTTAATGGTTTGCGCTAAATCTGCTAAATGCATTTTAGTCATTTTGTCTGAAGTAGAAGCTAATGCAGCGTTCACAGTGCCTTTTAAAGCAACCATTTGAGCGCGTGCAATGCTGTTTACATCACTACGGCTATTGTAACCAGATCCGTAAGGATTGTTACCGCCGCCACCGCCACCAAAGCTAATGGTGATACCACCTGCACTTGCTTTAGGATTGATGATTGCATCTAATTTATCTACATAGCTCTTTTGTAGCATTCTACGGTACATATCAACCGCTTTGCCAGACTTCAATTCGCTAAATAAATCGTTTTGTAAATCGTTGATCATTTCAGTAGCAGCATATACTTTATCTGCACCAAAACGCTCTACGTTTACTTGCATACGGTGTAAGCGGTCTGTGCTTAACATACCTGCTAAAGCACTTTCTTGTGCACCTGCAATTGGATCTGAAGAACCTGGAACGTTTATTTTATCCCAGATTTTTTTGTCAATCAACCAAGTTGGTGTTTGGAATAATTGTCTATTTAAAAATCCTAATGCATCTTTTTGATGTTGCTTAGGTGTTGGCTCATAAACAGATACACCACTTTCAGAAGTTTGGAAGGTTTCATATACACCACCTACGTTGCGGCTAACATGTCCTACATATCTTCTAAATTGACCTAACAATTGACCGTAAATAGTAGCTACGTTTTCGTTTAAATCACCTTCTTCTTTTGTGTATTCAGGTAACTTAGCGAGTAAACGTTGTAAGTTTTTGATACCATAGTCACTTGCTTTAACAGCGTTGTCACTTAGGTCTTCAGACTGGCTACGTGGATCCTGTTGGTTGCCACCTTCGTAAGTACCAAACCAAGCACGAGGATTTGCTTTTAATGTTTCAGTGATTAATTTGTTGCTCGCTAATTTGGTTTCTTCTTCTGTGTTACCAGCGATATAACCATAACCCCAACGGATAGCCCATAAGTCATAATCACCAATGCGTGGGTATAAGCCTGCTTTAGAGATATTATCTTCTGGTTGTGCTACATAGTTAAAACGAGCATAGTCCATGATAGAAGCGGTGTGACCGTTTGCTTCAACCCATGTTTTATCACGTAATTTTTCTACTGGAGTTTTGCTACTGCTTCCCATGTTATGTCTTAAACCTAATGTATGACCTACTTCGTGTGAAGACACAAAACGAATTAAATCACCCATTAAATCATCATCATATTTCATGCTGCGTGCACGTGGATCAACAGCTGATGTTTGAATCATGTACCAATCGTGTACAAGTTTCATAACGTTGTGGTACCAGCCAATATGGCTTTCTAAAATTTCACCACTGCGCGGATCGTGAACGTTTGGACCGTATGCATTTTCTGTTTCAGAAGCAAAATAACGAACTACAGAGTAGCGCGCATCTTCTAGGCTCATCGTCGTGTCATTTTCTGGCCACTCTTTACCTACAATTGCATTTTTGAAACCAGCGCTTTCAAACGCTTTTTGCCAGTCGTTGATACCTAAAATAAGGTGCTTGCGCCACTGCTTTGGAGTTGCAGGATCGATATAATAAATGATTTGTTTTTTAGGTTCAACGAGTTCACCTTTTTTCCATTTTTCTACATCAGCATCTTTTGGCTCTAATCTCCAACGAACTGCAAATTCTTTGTTTTCCACTTTTTGTTGGTTGTCGCCAAACACAACATAATCATCGGTAAAGAATCCAACACGCTTGTCTGCAATCCTTGCTGCCATTGGCTTTGCAGGAAGAAGTAAAAGAGATGTATTTAATTCAATAGTGATTGCATTGTTACCATTTGCAGTTGGAATAGAAGCAGTTGGTGCAGGGCTTGCACCACCAAATCCACCACCAGCTGCCGAAGAACCAAAAGTTTTTACAGTTCTGATTTCGGTATTTATTGGATAGCTAGAAATCTTGTCGATATAAGATCTGTCAGCAGAAATTTGTGTTAAGCTCAAAGAACGTTTTACTTGAGAACTTACACTTACCAAAGGGTTGTCACCTTTAAAGTAATCTGTAACGTCAATTACAACGCCTGAACTATCTTTTGAGAAAGCTGCAATAGGGAAAGCTGCAGCAATCGCGTTTAAGTTAGAGTTGGTAACCGCTTTGTAAATATCATCGGTTGGGTTTGCATTACTAATAAGTGCAATACCACGTAAAAAGATATTACTGCTAGGTCCTTTTTCGAAGGTCATGGTTTGTTGGTTGGCAATTTCACCACCATATACACCACGTCCGCCACCTACAGCAGGTACTTTAACGTAACGGGTTACCGCTAATATTTCACGGCCCATTAGGCTGTTTGGAATTTCAAAGTAAAATTTGTCTTCTACTTTGTGTACGGTAAATAAACCCTTTTGTGACACGGCTTTAGACGTAATCACATCTTTAAATGCTTTTGGAGCTTGACGCGCACCACCCATACCAGCCATGCCAGCCATGCTTGGCATACCAGCTCTAGCACCAGGTGCTTGCGTGGAGTCTCTTTGTTGCGCGGTACCCATTGTTGTAACTAGGAGCGCCGCCGCGATAAAATAGTTTTTCATTGGTCAATTTAGTTGTTGAATAATGCTTTAAAGATAGGGTTGTAAATAATTCGGTGCTCTATTTTTTACACGAACTTGGATGAATGGCAAAATAAATTAAACAAATCGGTGAAAATTTGTGGATTTCTAAGGAATAAGCCTCTTATACTGAGGTATTTAGGACTTATTCATAAGGGTTAAAGTTATTTTTTAGTAACCAAATTTGGCTATTTCAATAAATTAACTAATTTGTAAGCCCAAAGGGTTTATTTGAAAAAATTTTACGTTTAAAATATTTTCAATTGAATCCAAAAGGAACAAATTTTTAAATCGGTTTTAATTATTTAAAAAACAAAAAATCTATCGAATCATGGCTGAGACAAAACCAACTGCAACAGCTGCAAAAAGTAGTTCAACTGCACAACCTAATAAAAGCAGTAACTTAGTTGCAACAATCGCTCCAATTGCTTGTATTATTGGCGGTTACCTTATTTGGCGCGTACTATTAGGAAGCGCTTCTAACTTTACAACTCCTGATCCTGATGCTAGCCATTGGTTTTGGCCTAACCACAAAGGACCAAAAGGAACTTTTACAAAAATGTATGAAGGTGGTATCATTGTACCTATCCTTATTGGTTGTTTATTAACTGTATTAACTTTCGTAATCGAAAGATTATTAACTGTAAATAAAGCTTCTGGTACTGGAAATATTGCTGAGTTTGTGCGTAAAGTACAATTCCATTTAGCAAACAAAGACGTTGAAAAAGCGTTAGCTGAGTGCGATAAGCAACAAGGTTCTGTAGGTAATGTAATGAAAGCGGGTCTTAAGAAGTACAAAGAAATGATTTCTAATACTGAGCTTACTACAGATCAAAAAGTATTAAACATTCAAAAAGAAGTAGAAGAAGCAACAGCGCTTGAACTTCCTATGTTAGAAAAGAACTTAGTGTTCTTATCAACTATCGCATCAGTAGCAACCTTATTAGGTCTATTAGGTACGGTAATGGGTATGATCCGTTCATTCTCTAAATTAGGTGACGAAGGTGGTGGAGAAGCTGCTCGTGAATTATCTCAAGGTATCTCTGAGGCCCTTTATAATACGGCTTTAGGTATTGGTACTTCTGCGGTAGCGATCATCATGTACAACGTATTTACAACTCGTATCGATGCAGTTACTTACGGTATTGATGAGTCTGGTTTCACATTAACACAAAGCTTTGCTGCGAACTACAAATAGTTGTATCAACTATTATGTAATCCAACAAGTTTTGAATCTTAATCTGAGAACCTACTAAATTAATTAACAATGGGAAGAGCCAAATTACCACGTAAGAGCACCAACATAGACATGACGGCTATGTGTGATGTGGCGTTCCTTCTATTGTCGTTCTTTATCTTAACAACAAAGTTTAAACCTGCAGAAGCAATTGCAGTTACCACTCCAAGTTCGGTAGCAGCAAAAGTGGCTCCAGATAAAGACCTTGTGTTAATTACGATCGACAAAGACGGAAAAGTTTTTCTTACGATGGATAATGAACAAATTAAAG